>Ga0209589_1008209_pt1 | contig 16384 bp, 11 predicted proteins | sample CowpeawhiteBW_FD_187525 | JGI IMG/M metagenome (GOLD analysis project Ga0209589, IMG submission 187525) | Root nodule microbial communities of legume samples collected from California USA - Cow pea white BW (SPAdes) (version 2) | ecosystem: Host-associated > Plants > Roots > Nodule | place: USA... | reverse complement strand
TATATATATATATATATATATATATATATATATATATATATATATATATATATATATATATATATATATATATATATATATATATATATATGTTGTTTTGGTGAATACATTTAATCTCACTCAGGAGACCTTGGCTGGAAAATGAAAAATTCCAAAAACAGTTGGTGATTTCAGCAGCACTAACACAGAACCATAACATGTATCAGTGACGACCAGAAGCTGAAGCATGTGAAGAACCATGATCAGTAGTTTTTTCTTTCAAAACACCTGTTGGATGAAGAGGAAAGAGAGTTAAGGTTTTCCTGTCGTTGATGCTACAGTTATAATCAGGTTGTACCCTCTGACGCAATTGTTGGTATATCTGCTGGCCATCACACATTTGCAGCATCCTAAATGGCACAACTGACTCAACAATACCTCCAGCTGCTACAATATTTCTTGGTTGAGGATAAAAGTTCATTCCACTTTGTTGAGCATAAAATGGAGCACAGACAACTGAAAAAAAAAAATGTTTGATTTCAGACTGTGATGAAATTAATGTGAAAGATAAACAAACTATAGATGCATGAACCCTACTTAACTAATGCATTTGCATGAACAAGAAAACTGGTTAGGTTATGGTACATGGACATGTGTAAATATACATACACTTTCATTTAACATTGTTCTTTGTTTCTTATATAAAAACACAATGGAAAGAAGATTTAACTGCATAAAAGGCAATGCTTACATACTACTCCCACTCCACAAGATTTGAATATTATCGGATGCATGCAATTAAATTTGTTTCAATAGAATAGCCAAGAGAAAAAGCATGGCAATAATAAAGTAAGAAATTATATCAGATAACAAACCATGTTGGCCAATGGGGTGTGAGGCTTGAAGAAAGCTATTGGAATATGCAATGGTTTCTAGCTTCTGCTTCTGTCTTTGACGTGCTTTGTGATTCTGAAACCAGTAAAAGACATTTTTTCCTTCAATGTGACCATAAACCCTTAATCTAGAGGTAATCTCTTGTATCTGCTCAGTATTTGGAGTCCTCATTCCCTGTCTGTAAAGGTCCTCCAACACTGCTATTTGCTCTTTTGTAGGACTCCACCGAGAAACTGCATGAGTTCTACTTGGTTCTCTTCTTATTGCAGAGCGACTCCCCATCTTTTTCTTCTTCTTTCTTTGTTGTGATCAACAAATACAAAATATATGCAACATATATGCTACTTATATAGAAGTTTATTAATTATTACCACGACTCTTTGCATGGCTAGCTTCTGCAGCTAGTTGGCACTGAGATATGATCAAGTCAAAGAAAATAGTTGGGAGAGGGAATTAAGAGAACCTATTGTCTTATTTTTTGTGCAAAACATCTCTGAAAACATGATCAGCGGCGGCTGAGAAAGACAAGGTTTCTCTCCGTTTATTTTTCTTCGAGAAAAACAATCATGTTTCCTTTGGATTTGGTGCAAATGTGGGAGTGATTAAGATTAACATTGATTTGTATGTCTATTTCCGAAGCCATGGTGGCTTACATGATCTCGGGAACAACAGAGAGAAGTGTTGAAGCATTGAAAGGGAAGGAAAACCATATTGATTGAGCTGCAAGGTGCAGGTAAGGATTAGCTTCACCATGCTTTGGGAATTGAAGTGCGATGAGAAGAAGCTGAAAGGTTTAGCTAGCTCTCCAATGGAAACACTTGATAAGTACTAGGGTTTGAATTGGATCATATATACAGATTCAAAATGTAACATAACATGGATTATAGTACAACACAAAATATATGTTTCTAAAGTAAGGGTTTAGTTATGTTAAATGTTCTAAAGTAAGGGTTTGAAAAAATTATTTTTTTTCAAAAAATAGCTTGTTAGAAAAGTTTTTTATTTTATTTATTTCTCATGAAATTGTGATGAAAAAAAGAGAGTAAAAAAACACAAACCTATCTCCCTTTTCGGCCCATATGGCAATAATGTTTAAAATGAAAACATAGCATAAGTCCAAAAAAACTTTCGGCAATGGCTCAGTTATGGCCCAACTTTTCATAACCTTCTTTTATCTTCATATCATCAATATTTTTTTTTTCTTTTAGAAAAATTATCTTTTGACACTTTTCATTTTTTTTATTTCTATTTTATAACCTTTTAATAATAAAATATTATATTTAATTCATAAAAAAAGTTAAAGTAAAATAATTGTTTTAGGAGTGTCAGAAGGAAGTATACAACAAAAAATAGAATGTAAACATATCATGAGCCTATTTTTTATTATGCTACTTGTTCTGCTCACATCATCATCTTTTTCTTCTCAATCCTTCCTCAAGGAATTATTACATGACTTTTCATTATTTGTATTTTTGTTTATAATTGAATAGAAGAAATGTACAGTATTTATTTTATTTTATTTTTTTGTTTGGAGCCCTATAAATGATAAAAAGAATAAGTCTGATAAAAAAATTAGCGCAGATAAATGATCAAATCTAAATAAATGAATAAATGGTAAGAAACAGGTATTAAGTCTGAGCTTAATATGATCTTTAGAAATTGTCTAAGAATTATTGAAGTTCTTGTGAAATATATAACTATGGAAATGGCTTTGATTAATTGTATAGGTTTAACCATAGAAAAAAAAAGTATATAAAAAACAACTGAGATATATTTTAGATGGTGCATAATATTTGTTTATTTTTTTAATAATATTAATTTAATTTAATTTATAAATCGGTCTGCGTAAAATAAATAACAAATTTCTTTTATTTGATCTAATTTAGTGACCGTGTATGAATAGTCAGGTCTAATTTTGTCATTTGCCTTCAAAACTAGCTGAAGACTTTAAGCACACTATTTTTTTCTATAATATCATTAATTACTTGAATTTATTACAACAGAAAACCTAAATATAAAATATACTAATTAACTTTATTTGAGTTTTTGTACTTATAGAACCTAAATATACTTTCTTTTTTTAAATGACATGTCTCGTGCAATGCTTTTAATTTGGGTTCATAGTATTTATTTATGTTTTTATTATTACTTTCATAGGCGTAAATTTTTTTAAAAGAAAATGTCAAAATGTGATCATATTTCAAATTTTGAGTCTATTTGACTACAAGGATTTTACAATTTTGCAGAGTATAGTCCAGAGAATTATAAACTTAGCAATATTATTTTGAATAAGATAAACATATAAAATAGTGTATGATATATTAAAATACACACAATATATTATAATTTTTTAAACTATATATATTTGAGTTTTATAAATACTTTAGGGGTATATACTTTATATACTTACTAGAAATCCAATTATATAAAATAAGAAAATTAATATAATTACCAAACTAAGTAAATATAAATTAAAGACTGATATAAGAAAGTTAGTATAATTATCAATTAAGTAAACATAAATTAAGAGGGTTATTTTAGCATAAATATACTTTTGTAAAGATATAGAGGTATACTTATCCTTTAGTTTGGCATGCCTTTTGAACTTTTACTTTACTTTTTTTCACACTTGTCAATTTTTTTAATTTTTTTGACATACTCTAACTAAAATATTATTATTAATCGATCAAAACAATCCAATATACATAAAATCTATATTAAATGTTAATACTTGAATTAAGATAAGATGATATTTATGATAATATAAATAAAATTCACATTATAATAAACTAAATCTAATATATTAATACGTTGTTATATTTTAAATTTATCTATTTATTTTCATATTAACATGCCCACAAAAGTCTATAAATACTAATTTAACACAATACTCATTCTTTATTTTTATACTCATGAAAATACAAAATACTCTATTGATTTGAATATCCTTACATATGGACTTGTAGCATATTAGAGCTTGCACCAACTCTACAAATCAAACTAATTTATCTGGAATCATATAGACAAATTTATGATAAAAACACTTATTATTATTATTATAAAAAATTATGTTTGTGATCCCTACGTAAAATTGAAAATAACAGTTCGATCCAATTATTTTCAAAAATATTGATTTTAGTACTTATTTTCTAAGGACTTTAAAAATTAATCTTCCGTAGAAAAAAATTAATAAAGTATTAAATGTTAATTTAGTTTGAAGATCAACTTCTAAACTAATCTTTTATTTTCAATTTCAAAATTAGTTTGAATATTTTATAAGGTTTTGAATATTTTAACGTCTATCATGAAAATCGGTGAGAAAACAATGTATAATTATCAAATTTTCTTCAATGTTAATTTTTAAGACTAAAGCTATTTGTAATTACAAAACAATAGATACACGGGTTTATTTAAAATCCAAATAGTTGAATCAATTGATTAACTATAATTAAAAACAAAAATCAAGTATTTGTATCCATTTTAAATTATTAAAATGTGTTTAACTTATTGGATAATTTAAAAATTTATATTAACTTTTCTTTGGTCTTTATTCTGTAATTTATATTTAAGACATAATTCATCATTTTTAGTTTTTTCTATAATTATTTTATTGTTGTCAAATTATTACATGATATTCTTATTTGATGTTTCTATAATTATAATTTATTTATTGGTGTTTGATATTGGAAAATAAAAATGTATGTTTTTGACATCAAATATTTGATAATATGATGTTTTACTATAAATTTTTGTAAACTAATTATTTAATTAATATTCAAAAAATTAAATAGACGAGTACAAATATATTTTATCATCATTCATGTGAATGAGGATGAAGACAATAATATTATACCAATTAGATAAGAGGATGAGGATAAAATTTTACTTTAAGAATTTGGATAGATGAATGGATAAGATACTCAAATATCTACTCTCGTTGTCTTATTATCATCGTTGTCCTAATACCATCGTCGTCCTATTACCATCGCTAGTTACATAATGAAATTAATAAAAGAGTAAGTCAATTTTGTCACACTTTAAACAGGAAAAAAAATGCTTTAATCATATTAAAAAAACTTCATCAAATTAGTTTCATTTGCATTATTTATGTCTAGTTTTAGTATTTCAAATTCAAATATCACACAATGACAAATGATTCATATTTTACTTGGCTCATTTTCAATTCAAATGAGATATAATTTTCACACAAACTTATTAATGAGAGAAAGTTTGTCCTAAACTTTTTCTGCGCATTTTGAAGTCAACTCAAAGTTAACATCTAAGCTAACTAAAATTTATTGGCAAAATTATTTATGCAATTAAACAACAATTACATATGCAAATGTTTTGGAAAATTCAGAGAAGTGTTATAAGTCAAAATGTCAAAAAATGAAAAGGTTGAATAGTATATAGAAAAAAAAACACAAAGAAGCTCCATTAGTTTGTCAATATCAAACCTTTGAATGAATAAACAATAATGTAAAAAAATGATAATTTATCCTGATGACCGACTCAAATAAATAATATAATACAAAGAGGATGAATAAATCCTATTATCAAAAGTTTTTTTTTATAATATATCGTGTTATAGTGAATGATAACAAAAATATGAGTTTTTAGTAAAGTATTCATATTTATAAATATTTTTACTTAAGAAAAAGTATATCAATATATAAGAAACATATATTTGTGAGGGAGATTGTTATACATCAAAGTATAAATACAAAATCAAATAAAAATGAAAAAGTTGATAAATATATAAAAAAAAAACTCATAAACTTCTTTTTGAATTTTAAGTTAATTATCATATCATGATCTCTTATATAAATTACTCATGACTCATTGATAATATCCCGAAAACATACTACTCCTTACTTTAAATTTACACAGTCCCCATTGTTAAACCAAACAAAATTAATATGAATTAAAAAAAACAACATAAGTTAACAAATATAAACACAAAAATAAAAATGTATTAAATATTAAAATATTTTTGCACGAAACTTACCAATATCATCGATAACAACAATATTATTAATACAAAGAATATTAAAAAAATAGAACAATATTTCAATCAATCATTTCACAATTTTTTTTTTTTTGATTTCGTATAATATACTTTACCTTTAATCTTATCATATAGACATAAAATTGATAAAATTGACAAATTCTGTCCAAAGAAAATGTCATCGATTAAATGAAGTAAAAAATTATGAATTACAATACTTTTTAGAAGGAAATAATAATTAAACAATATATTTACTGAATTCATTAAATTAATATATATTTAATATAAATGTATTTACCAAAAAACTAAAAACTAAAAACTTCAAACTTGATTAAAAAGATTTTTTCAAACATTTGAAATATATTTTAGAAAAGTATTTTATCACATTTTTTTTACTTTCTTTCCAATTAAAAAAATCTTTATTAAAAAATTTCCTCTTTCATGTTTGGTTTTCATCTCCAAACATATCTTCATAAATGTAATAATAGTCTATTGTTATTCCACCAATAGTTTAGTGCATCATGAGTAGACTAATTTTGGTGTGCCTCTAAGCAATGAAAAACAAAACGGTCCCACGTTAGATTCACAAATCTAATTAAAGTATCTCTTCCACAAAAGTTATCACACACTCTTCCTATAATTCTTATTTTACTTAAGTAGATTTTATCTTGTCATGTTTTTTTTTTCAAAATATTTCTGCATTATTTGTTTTAAAGGTTATTTTGTAAAACTCAGATTTTTATAATTTTTTTTCATTTTAGTTTTTTATAGCTTAAATTAAAATTAAAAAAAAAATTATTCTTAATATCGAGAATTTTAAATTATGGTTTCTTTTTTCAGTTCAGATCAAAGTACTTATTTTGTTAAACCTAAATCTCAAGACTTTACCTAAAGACACTATTATGTACTTTTAAACGCAACATCAAAAGCATTTACCTGTGTATCAAGAAACAAAGAAAGAGAGTACATAAAGCAACTTCTTCCTCAATCAACTTATAATTTTTTTTAATTATATTAAATGTCCAATAAATAAGCATATTTTGTTATTTCAATAAGCTCATTATTATTCTGACCTTATCCTTTACTTCTTCTTCCGAAATTTCCAGGCTGCCAATTATTTTTTATTTATTTTTAATATAATGTTATTAATTATATTTTAAAACTAATACCGATTTTAAAAGGTAAAAACATGTATAAAATGTAGTTATCTAAAATTATAATTTTATTTGAATACATAAGAGTATATATTTATTATGAATTTTATATTTACCAGTTTTCAAACAGCTAATTTGATTAAATATTTTTGAGTTTAAGAAACTGATTGATCTAATCAGTCCAATTGGATTTCGACTTTTGTGAACCCTCAAAACTAGTTTTGAAAAGAATCAGTGTAAACTGGTTTAGTAAATGATCTAAAATCAAACAAATCAAGTATATTAAGATGTTTGATAACTATAACAATTATATATATTTGATTTTTTTATTCGATCAAGGTGCATCGATCTCAAAATTACGCAAATCGTATACGGTGAAAAATATGTACTTAGTTGGTGTAAATCGATGAAAGGTTGTCAAATTATGAGGAAAATTTTGTTTGTTTTTACATAAATTCATAGGAAAAGTAGGAATCTACATTTGTTTATGTTTTTCATTAACTAATAAAATTGACAATAATGTTATTTTTTAATTTAGAAAACTTGAAGATGACATTTTCAAATTATACCTTTTACAATGTTAGGATTTGGAATTAACATTATCGATTTTTTATTTTAAAAAAATTGAAATAGTATATTGGTGGGTGTAATAAACACTTACTTTTTAGTATAATTTTGTTTACAAGATTAAACTAATTATAATTTTAAAAGAGGGAAGTCTAAACCACCTTTAATGGATATATGAGTTGGAAATTGGAATCATTTTCTTTTCTTTTGTCTCTTTATTTTTTTATATAATTATTATCTTTCTCTCGCTACATATATATATATAACAAGGTTTTTCTATCTATCATATCTACGTTACAGAAATACCATACTATAAATACAATTCAACTCTCTTTCACCTTTTCAAGTTTTCTCTTCTGTCTTGTTTTTTTTTTCTTCTTCTCAATCTCACAACGCAACTCATCCCTTCAACGCTTTCTCACCTCCCTTTCGTTGATGGCGTCCCAAGCAAGCCTCCTCCTTCAGAAGCAGCTCAAAGGTGTCTTTCGCTGCGTCCTCCCTCACCCAATCCCTTCTTCTTCCTTCCTCCGTTGCCTGTTTGATTTATTTGCGTGGATTCTCCGCGGCCTTCTGATCGATCTCTCTTTTGCTTGCAGATCTCTGCAAGAACCCCGTTGATGGATTTTCCGCGGGTTTGGTCGACGAAACCAACATTTTTGAATGGAGCGTCACTGTAATTGGTCCTCCGGATACTCTCTAGTAAGCTCTGTTTAGTAAATGATAATCTTTTCTTTCACACAATTTTTTGCGATTTTCAGTTGTTTTTTTTCGGATTCTAGATTCGCTTTGCTTGTGTAGTGATGATTTCTTTGTTTCTGCTTTCTGGGGTTTTGGGTTTCCCCCTAAAGATCGCCTCTTTAATTGCTTATTTGGGCGGGGGTGTTCTTCAGAATTTTCTCGAAGTTTTCTTTTTCTGTCCTATTCGTGACGAATCCAATCCATTAAGGCGGTTCTTGCATGGACCCTTCTTGTTGCTTTTTTTAATTCTCGAGATTATAGTTGATGTTCGTTGGCTCGATGAAAATAATATATATTTCTTTTTACTTTTGCTGCGGTTTCTGCAGACCACGACACTTTCCTGATTTGGTTTGTTCTTGGCTGGGTTCATTTGATTGTATTTGTTTCAAGAAATGATTTAAGTCAATACTTTACTTTCCCTTATTGGATTATCTTGTCTGGTTATTGTTTCATTTTGTTTATATGGTCTTTTATAGCACTTGTGTTCTTTGTTTTACTCACTAATATGTTTTCTTGTTTTGTCAATTTTTTTTTTTTGTGTAGTGAGGGGGGATTTTTTAATGCCATCATGAGCTTTCCACCAAACTATCCAAATAGTCCGCCATCAGTGAAATTTACCTCTGAGATATGGCATCCCAATGGTTAGTTTGACTCATTTTTATCATGCTTTTTTAATGCATGAAACTTAAAGATGTTCAAATTGCAGTTTATCCTGATGGCCGAGTTTGCATATCAATTCTTCACCCACCTGGTGACGATCCGAATGGCTATGAGCTTGCAAGTGAGCGCTGGACACCTGTTCATACAGTATGTACAAACAAAAAACAATAAATTAATTAATTAATTTATTTTAATAATGAGAACTGTGCCTTATACAGAACTGGTGACTTGCTTTGAATTGCTGGTTTTGATTTATTTGGTGCTAGAAATGTGAGATTGTTGTTGTTTAGTGTTCCTTCCTCATGCTTTTGTTTGATAATCATATGATGCACTTGTTGTATAATATTCCTCCTGCTGTTTGGCTATATGCATGATGTGCTTAATCTGTAGTAATTCCATCAAATTTTTAGCCGCAAGACATACTTAACAAATAAAAGAAGATAGATTTTCAATCTTTTCATTTCATGAATGGATATAGACATACAGTATATGTATTAATAAGTGCAATTCAGTGTCCTTAATGTTGTAGATTAGTGTAGTTTAACGTTAGTTGCTTCTGTGTGCGCCTTTGGTAAGATATATAGCATGTTTAGCTGCGTATCTACCTGCTGTGTGATCTCTATCTACTGTGATGCCAAACTGTAACTTGGTAGAACTTGACATTAAAATTTACGGGAACAGCATTCTAAACGCTCCAAAACACTGATATAATGCATTCGTATGTGGCAAGAACTATCTGTCTCAGTTATATATACTAGGCTTCATCTTATGGCGGTTCCTCTGTTCTCTTTATATGCATAACCTAGATTAGATCCTATTGTGATTGTCTTGTACTGTCAGCATTGCATTAATGGTAGTTTACATTGTAATCCTAGGATAGAGATCTCCATACCATGCACTTGTAATGGTAGTCTACTACTAATTTGGTGTGTTAAAAATTTCAAGGTTTTCTTGATAATTTTGCAGGTTTTTCTTGCTTCTTGCAAAATGTATGCCACTTCTGGTCTACGACTGGTGGTTTGACATAGTACTTGTAAATATATTTAAAACCTGCTTATGAATTAATATTATGTATTCTAACTCGCAGGTAGAAAGTATAGTATTAAGTATCATATCGATGCTTTCTAGTCCTAATGATGAATCTCCTGCCAATGTTGAAGCCGCGGTAAGTTTTACCATTTTTTGATTTTATTTTATATCTGCATTGTTTCCCTCAGTTATACTTTGGCACCTATTTGCATCCTAGAGAAGAAAAGGTAAACTTACAATTGTTTTAATTATTTCAGCGATTATTTTCTCATGGTTATGTATTTAATGTGTGGTGGAGAAATTCTGACTTATGGCCGTAGTACTTGAGCAGACAGCTAGTGTGTATGAAGGGTGAGATGGGGGATTGCAGATATTTAAAAACATTGTGTAATACTTCTCCTATTAACGATTAGATGACAGTGAGATAATTTCAATATTTAGTATGGATGAATTTCACGAGTGATTAAATACGGTGGAAAAATAATATAAATGGGATGGTTTAATTCGGACTAGGCTTATGATGGAAGTAGCCATACTCAAATTGCTGATTTAAGCAAAACCCGGAATTTTTGTAATTAGAGTTATGAAGCACAGAAACAAATAAAAGAAGCATAGGAGTGCTTCTTTTAGTATTATTTCACCAGGCTTGGCAATATTGCCAGTATGGGTAGGTCTTTTCTCAACTCAACCCTGTCCCATCTTTCAAGATAACATTCAATACCCTATGGGTCCATCAGCTTTAAAGGTGAATCTGGACCAGTCCCACAAGAAAGTATTGAAACCTGCACCGTATAGCTCCACCATCCCTACCTCACATTTATGGATATTATGAAGAAATTCCTGGAAGAATATTTAAATATACAAAATAATTAATCCATCATTTTGTACAGTTTAGTAGCTATACATGTTGTACTAGTAAAATTATGTTTTGCAGGAACTTGTTGCTTAGTATAAATTAACAATGTCTTCAGAAGTAGCATAACTAGGCATGATACTAACTTTTGTGAGGGTATGCTGGAGGTGGTGGGGAACACCCTGCCCTTGACTTCTTGACCTTTGGCACTAATTTACCCTCTGCCACACTTATGACATTATGTCTGACACACGAAAACTAGTACCTGATTGACTTTCTTGATGTGTCTCGTTTGACTTAATAAAAGCATTTGGAATTATCTATGTCTGATGTTACTAGGTTGTAAGTTGTAAGGGTTGTGGCTTTAGTAAGCTGTTGTGGATGTGTGGATACTGTGTCCTGTTTTGCTACATTGGGGATGCGTTCTTATTTCTTCTGTTAGTTGGATATTCCTTTCACTAACATGTGCATGCAGTAATATTAATTTTCTAATTAATTATGTGGTATTCCTAGGGAATCTAGGTGTGAATATAAGTCTCATATTGAATAAAAATAAGAATATTAGATAGAAATGAGAAAGTTGAACGACACATAAGATAGGAAACCTATAAACTTATTATTTAAGGTTTTGGAAATGAGAAAATTAAGTAATATAAAAGGTAGAAGACTCATATATAAGGTTGAGAAAGTTGAATTTTCCCCTTACCCATCAGTATCATTTGTTTGAGTACTTTGAATTGAGAATTTGGCATTAGAAATACATATTGCCGTTGCTAAGATGTTTTAGTGATTAATTAAAGATGATGTGATGATGTTATGTTGCAGAAAGAGTGGAGAGACAGGAGAGATGAATTCAAGAAAAAAGTTAGCCGTTGCGTGCGGAAGTCACAAGAAATGTTGTGATTTAAAGCTGAATTCTCATTCTGCTTTTGTGAACTGATGTATGCATTGGTTCACATGTTACTGTGGATCGAGTAGAGACTGCCATGTCTTGGAAAAACAAACTGTATTCTAAGTGCTTTGTCACTAGTTTTATGAGAAATTTAGTTTGTTCATTTGCATGACCTTATTGTTCAAATTATAATTAGGTGCCAAGTTTTGCCTTCTGCTTAATATCTGAGTGTTGATGTTCCTGCTCCTGCATTCTGAATTTTCTCATTCCTTTCTGTTATATTCTTCGTATCTGTTTATTATATAACTATTGTTTCATAAATTTGAACAAAAATTACCAGAATCGTTTTCAAGTTCAACTCGATAAACCTATAATTCTTTTATAAAAAATTCATAGCTCCGACTTTCCATTATAATTTCGAACACACACATACATACATAATGAATAATCTGCAAATATCAAAATTATAATGTTCATAATATGTGGAACGCAACCATGTTATTTTCTGGACTTATTAAAACTTTTAACGTTAAATATTTTTTATTCTCTAACAAATACGATCCCCATATTTTAACATTATTTGGTACAAGCTCAAACATGTAGATTAAATAAATTAATTTCTAATACTAATTATATTATATTGTATAACATGGAAATTTTTTATTTATGTAATTGCTCTAAATGATCTTATAAAGAAAAGCAAATTCTCGCATCATTCACGGCTTACTTTTTTACTTTTTTCTTTTTATGTTTTGCAGCTCGCAAAATTTGCATTATTCTTCTTATAATTTTGCTACCTTAGGAAATTTTGGCGAAAACAATTTTAATTTTATGTAACCTTTTTTATCTTTTTTTTTTCTTTTGTCCTGTAGCAAGTGAACTAAATCAAGGAAAAAGACAACAATTATGAAGTTTTTTAATTTACGTTAGTTTTTCTGCTTGACTTTATGTAATTAGTTTCAAAAATTTGTATTTTTATAATTTTCTGTTAACTTGAAGAATTGTTATACTTAGCATCTACAAAAAAAACCTTTCTCCATCCTTAACATCACTTTACACTTTGTGACTTGAAACCAACTCTAGCTTTCCAGGGTCCACAAATGTCAACTTCTTTTCGCTACCATCCTTTTATATCACTCTTCAACTTAATATAATTTATTCACTTGAAATATCTTTTTAATTTCTTAATTATAGAATTTTTAAATAATTAAAAATAATTGTCTTGATGATGCAATATGTGGTCAAATGGGTGTTGTTTGATTTTCATTACATTAGTTATTTTATATCCTAAGTATATTTATTGAGTTTGATGTATTTAGTTGATACTTGAGCACTTCTTGAAGATAATTTTTAAAAATTGATCAAGCATCATTTGATTGGTTGAAGAATAATATGGCTAGTTATCTTAAGAAGCTTATTATTGAGAAAATATTTGAACTTGCAATAATTGATTATTTAATGATTTTTCACATGCTTTCTATATCGATAATAAACTATTATTCAAGAAATGGACTTAATTATTTTGGTCGTTTTTCTAGCAACTATCAAGAACAATATATAGTTTGTTATCATAAATAATAGTTGAAATACTGTAATAAAAATTCTATCCTAAACTAGAGGGTAAAATTGAAATTTTAAAGTGTATGAAACTGCAGGAAGAAATTATAGAAGTGCAGGAAGGAGTAGCCTTAGAATCTTCTAACAATTCATGAAGAAATTATGAAGTGACAATGAGGCCCAATTGCCAAAAAAAAAAAAAAATTAAAAAACCTGTTAAGGTCCCTCCATTTCTAAACCTTCCTTCTCTGGGTTCATTGACTTTAGGTGACCAAGGAAGACTGATCCAGAACCATGGATGCTCTCAACCTGCAATTCTATCTCAGGTCAAGTTTTGCAACTTATTTCATTATATGCTGTGTTACCGCTTCAATTTATTCCTATAAATTTAGTGCACTTGGTCCCAGTAGAGTTTGATAATGTTTGGGGGAAGTGCTGATTTTGTATTCCACTGGTTTTGCTCCTAATTTTAATTTTCTGATATTGTTTGAATTGCATAAGATATTAGCATCATTGTTATCTTGCGGGTATAATAGAATGGTTTACCTTACTCTTGATTCTTGCACATCGTATAGATTGAAAGAAGTTGTTGGTAACGGTATTCTCTCTTCTTTTGATCACTGTATTAACTCTTTGGAAGATGGTGTACCTGTTGTACGTACTGTAATCGGACTAAATAGAAGTAAAACATTTCTGCTTCGCATACTCTTTTCATGTGTTGGATTTGCTTAGATTTTAGGAATTAATTGTTCACTTAGGAGAACCGTCTCCTCCAGATATTGATTACAAGCTACTATGAACACTAAAGTAAGTCGTAATGAGTTAATATAAACAACAAGTATTTGGTGTTTAAATATTTGCTGTCTGGAAATTTTTTTAATCGCTTACTGGTGGTTATTATTGTTGAAGTTGTTATTTAGTTACTTCCACAGCCAATATGTGGGCTTCGAAATATTTTTTTTTATTAGATTAATCCATGATACATACAGAAGACATTTTCATTTCGTATTGATTCTTGTATGTTAAACGATTCATTTGTTGTACCAGATAAACTTGGCTGCTATCAGTTTACATAGGAGACCCGGTGGGTTATTCTGACTGAGCAGCAGGACCCATAGATCTGGCAGTGTCATGACTGAGAATAGAGCATACAGAAATCTGCTAATTGAATTTCATCCTAAAAGTTTTGTTAAGAGAAACCATGAATATCTCACTTTGCTGCTCCGTGGCCGCTTTGGAAGAAGTGTTGTGGGTCGTATCACAATTTTCTTACTTAAAGTTGCTGCTTTAGAGATCATAAGGAGGTTCTCCAAGAGAAGATGTCCATGTGTATGGCGAGGCCTTCAGGCTCTTCAAATCTTGTGTTATCCACCTTTTAAATGTATTCAGAGGTGGGCACCCTTCAAGGCTTTGGTTGACAACATGCAGGTTCGTTATATAAATTTGTGAACTTTTTATCAAAGTTTATCTGAATAAATTTGTGAACATTTTACTGGACATAGCACAATATTTCTTAAAAGTCATTTTCAATTACAGACGGTTAGGTATCACCATTAAAAAATTTAGGAACGTTTATTTCATATCGATCTACACCAATATACCAAATTTTCTCCGCTATATCTCAGGATGCATGTACCATACTGACCTGAAAAATGTGTTAGTTGGGAAAATCTTTGTGATGTCTTAGAAATTGGTGAGAGTGAAAAGGGAAAGGCCAATATGTCTTTCCATTTTACCTATTTAATGAAGAAGCGAATGAAGATATTATTGATGTTTGAATAATATTGATGAAAATACTACTATACTTCCCGTGCTCCCTTTTATCATCTTGGTTGAGGATCAAATTGATTGAAAACTTCTCCCGTTAATGTTTGTACCATGTACTTTATATTTTCCAAATGTACCTAGTTTAGCTATAATCATGAAAGCAGATAGCTAATAAATCTCTCTTCTGTCAGGTCCTATCAAGACCGTTGCTAGCCCTTTCAATTGCAACATTGTTTTCTGATCAGTCAATTGCAATGTTGTTATCTGATAAATCAAAATGTAGTGATAGAAAGTCAAATTGTAGTTCAGAAGACGCAACAGTATACTCTGAATTATCTCCTTTACAGGTTGATTTGAATATAAGGTATATGAAAACTATCTACTGAATATAATGCTGCTAGATTTTCCTTCAGGAGAAACTTGAGATTCATTGTGGGTTTTTTACGATCTTGATAATTTTTCTCTACGTTTAAGCTTCCTCAATTCTTGCATTTTGCAGCCAGCGTTTGATAAATCCTAATAATTTAGAATCTGAGAAGTGGTTGACTCAACTCAATCAAGAGCTTGAAAATCAAGGACTTAGTTTACCTGAAAGGTATTTTATGGTTCCTGTGCATTAATAATTTATTCAGAATTGCCTTTGTCTCTTCATGGAATTGGATTTGCTGAGATTTTGTGTAACATTTGAATTTATCACATCACCTACTGAATTTTGAACGCATTTTTATATTAAAATATTTTTCAAATGCTAAGCTGGTACAAAAATCAGAGTCAGGTACTTCCGGTTCAGATAGCAATAGCATATCCACAGCCATATTTATTTGTTCTCCTGTTACAACAGACCGTGATTTAGTGGGTGTTTATGCAGAATCAATGATGACGAGCTTAGGAGATTTTATGCAGCTTCTAATAATGATTTTTCTAGCTTTCTTACTTCAATAAAGAAGACCATACGATGGCGAGAGACTTACAGAATTCTTTCTGAGGAAGAACAGAAAATGTGGACAAAGTTGGTGTGTTGGCATGGGTGTGACGTGGAGCGCAGACCTTGCCTAATTGTAAGGCTTGGGTTAGCCTGCAATACTTTGCCATCGGAAGATAGACCTCGATTTGCTCAGGCAGTAAGTAAGTTATTCTTTCTTAAATGTCGTATTTATTTTTCTTGTCAATTTCCTCACATGTTTGCTTTTGTGAATCGAGACAATTATTTCTTCGCTCTCCCTTTCTCGACGGAGCTTCAGTCAGTCTTGTTTCTTGACGTAGTACTTTTCGTGTTCTATAGTTTT
>Ga0209589_1008202_pt1 | contig 16397 bp, 13 predicted proteins | sample CowpeawhiteBW_FD_187525 | JGI IMG/M metagenome (GOLD analysis project Ga0209589, IMG submission 187525) | Root nodule microbial communities of legume samples collected from California USA - Cow pea white BW (SPAdes) (version 2) | ecosystem: Host-associated > Plants > Roots > Nodule | place: USA... | reverse complement strand
AAAACACAGAGTGATTAAAAACCTAAATATCTCACAAATCACACATAGAAGTGTAAAACATTGAAAAGATGAAAACGATAATAAATACACGAACGCTGACAACACAGGTGAAACCTGACAAACCGTGTACTACGATACACTAATTTTTTTATTTTTTCTCAAGAAAAAAAAAAAAACCCAAAACACCAAAAACGAACACATCGCCTCAGTGCCTCTCTTCCCTGTTTCTGTAGTGTAATGTGTAATGGGCCATCGCCTAAAGATACCAAATGTCACGTTTTGATCCAAACAACAACCCCAATTCTCAACCCCTTTCTCTCTCTCTTTCTCACGGAAACAAAGAAACCGCTTCTCTCTCTCTTCCTCACTCACTGCTACTCACTCTATGCTGTCCGTACCCTCTGTGTTTGCCACGGATGACCACCACCATCCTCTCATGGAATGTAAAAAACCCTCACTTTCAAGCTAGATCCCTCCTCGCCCTTTTCTCCTTCACAGCTCCTAGATCTTTCACCCTTTTCTACCTGCATGCACCATTACCAATTCTAATGGGGTTTTAGCCTCTTGGTCTTTCTGGGTTTCTTCTGTTTTGCGCAAAAGTGAGGCCTTTCGGCGCTTTCTCAACTTGGGTACCTCTGCAATGATGGCGCGTTGGGATTGATATGTTCTTTTTAAGAAAAGAAGGGAAAAGGGTTTAAGGGTTTTTTTCCTTTTCAAATGGGTAGCTCGGGAAAGTCGAACGTGAACGGAATCGATGCGTCGGTGGGTGGGTTGGTCTGGGTCCGGCGAAGAAATGGGTCCTGGTGGCCGGGTCGGATATTGGGTCTTCACGAATTGTCGGAGAGTTGCTTGGTTTCTCCGAGATCGGGTACTCCCGTCAAGCTCTTAGGTCGTGAGGATGCAAGCGTGTCAGTCCCTTCTTCTTTTGTTTGTCTCAACTTTTTTTAATGTTTTTGCTTATATTCATGTCTGAACCTTTTTCCCATCTATCTTCGTCCTTAACTACTCAACTTTTTTTAATGTTTTTACTTGTATTCATGTCTGAACTTTTTTCCCATCTATCTTCATCCTTAATTAGAAGGTGTTGGAGTTGTAGCTGCATGATATGAATCATATAATATTGGTTTGATCATTGGAATTTTTTATGTTTTTTCTTTTGGGTGGTCTGAGGGGAGCTGTTTTTGGTTGATAAGGGAATTGGGAATTCGAGATACACAGGACAAGTTTTTCTGTAACCTTAATGAGATGTTGGTTTTTGCCATCGATGTGGACCATTGCTTTAACGTGATTTTCTAGGTAGTTCTGGTTCCTATTATTATAGGATAAACTTGTTTTTCTTTTAGCTTCTTAATTATGTTACCTCATCTTCTCTATTGAGGGTTTGTTTTTCCCCAGAATTAGCTGAGAAATTTTTAAGCCATTGAGCTGTGGAGCTTTTAAAACCGGAAAATGAATATTATTGGTCTACTTAAAATTGTACAAGGTATTAAAGGTGGAAGAGGTATTAAAAGGTCTTTTCGAATAAACTTCTTTTGATGAGAGTGGGACTTATAAAGTTGTTTTCTCTATTGTTGAGATAAGTGGATCTAATGTACAGGGTGTCATGCATCCGGAATGTAATGTGAAGTTGAACGATACAGTCTTTTGGAGGAAAATTATGATGACTACTTCCTATATGGCCATATAGGCTACAGACAGATTTTCAGAATAACTAGACCTGTTTAAGAAATTGGTTGTTGTCACCACTATTTTGGATGTGGCTTTCCTGTCCAGCAGAACTATAACCTGTTTGTTAGTTGGGAACTTAACCCATTTTCCACTGCAACTTCAAATTTGATTTGTTGTCACTATATTAAAAAAACTATAGCTTGTGTAATACAGTTGACTTTCTCAAATTTGTTTGAGTTATTAAGGTGTATTTAAATTTGTATAAAGTCTGATTTTGAGAAAAACTTCTCTGTGATATAGGGATTGGTATAATCTTGAAAAATCAAAGCGGGTAAAAGCTTTTCGCTGTGGAGAGTATGATGAATGCATTGAGAAGGCAAAGGCATCGGCTGCTAATTCAAACAAGAAGGCAGTGAAGTATGCTCGCAGGGAAGATGCCATTCTTCATGCTCTTGAACTAGAGAGTGCTCACCTGGACAAAGAATCATTAAGCTTGTGCTCTGGATTAGATAAACCTGGTAGTGAACATGGAGAGTCAGCTGAGGAATTACCACTCATGTCTAATTCTGAAGATGTGACTGGTGATTTGAGTGACTCTGATGACAATTCTAATTCAGCCCCAGAAATGTCACAATCTGTTATTTCTTTTGAAGTGCCAAATCACAATGGTTCTTTAAAGATGCATTCTGTGCAAGGAAGGAGGAGAAGAACACCTAATGATTCAGAAGACGATGGATCTGAAGGAGTCAAGCGAATGAGAGGACTTGAGGACTTGGGCATTGGTGTAGTATCAAAGAAAAAGGTCCAAGTTACAGGTGCAACTGAGATTGGTCAACACATTAGTGCTTCACTCAACAATTCTACCACAGGGAACTGCCTGTCAAATGGAACATCTGTAAATGGTGGTAAAGGTTATTCTTCAACATTGAAAAGGAAGAGATCACAAGTGGCAAATGTTCACGAGTTTTTGAAACGGAAAAATCGACGCCGGCCCTTGACTAAAGTTCTGGAGAGTACAGCCATGGTGTCAGTTCCTGTCATTTGTGATCAGCTTCCCAGTTCAAACAGTTCTCCACTATGTGGGGTAACTGATGGAAGAATTTCAGGATTAGATTCTAATGATTCAAAGAAAACTTTTCCAATGGCAACACATAATTCAGATAGTACTGAGGCTGCTTGTGAGAATGGGACTTCATCAATTGTTCCTGACCATGGTAGTGGAGATGATGGTTCACAAATCAATCATGGGGTCAAGGAGAAAGAAACTTCTGACCAACCAGCACTAGTTGGCAAAGATTCTCCTGATAAACTATTTGATGTGCCATTTGTTGGGGATCTTGGGGAGGAGAAACACACTCCTGGTATGCCACATATAATGGTTACAATTCTCATAAAAAATGCCTTGCAGTTTGTGATCCCCTGGTTACAATTTTCATCAAAAATGCCTTGCAGTTTGTGATCCCCCCACCCTCGCTGACTGATAAAATTTTCTTTCCTTTTTCTCCATTACTTAATTTTCCCTTTTAATTTCAAGATAGATTTAGGCCTTTAGATGGTATGTTGTGAAAGCATGCCAAATAGTTTGTGTTGTGAGGCCCTAGCCACAACAAATAACTTAGAAACAGATGGAAATGTAAGTGTTTCCTGGAAGAGGCGCAGTGATCATACATATTAATTAGAACAGTTGAATAAACTAGGTCGAAGCATGGTTTTATCGTTGGCTTCTTTGGAAGGAGAATAGAGATTCATTGACCTTTTGAGCAAGTGGCACTTGTGTTGCTCATTCTTCAGAAACCGTTTTATCTGATGTGTATAATTTCCCCCCTTCCCCACTGTCAGTTGCTTTTGTGTACTTTTTCATGGTTGTTGCTTATGTCCCAATATTATGTGTGCAAACTGATTGTTTAAAGTTGCATTACTGAGCCGTAGTGTAAGTGTAAATATATTAGTTTTATATGTGATTGTGTTCCTTTCCTTGTGTTTTGCATATCTATTCCTATCCGTTTTATATTTAATCAATAGAACCCTCGTTAAGACTTGAAAGCTATAAAATATTGCAAGTTATATTTTTTCTCTAGTTCTTTAATTTAGCCGTACTACAACTTTACCTTTTTGTGTGTACCGGTTTGAAAAGATGTGAGCTCAATAATTGACATTCACTGTTGTGTTTTCTTTTGGCAGCTTTGTCACCCATTTTGGTTTCTTGTTCACCTGACAAGCCTGAAGTTAGTGCATTGGGACAACAATCTTGTAATGTTAGTCAATGTGAAGCTGTGTCACTGAGAGATGAGGTCAAGAACGAACCTGGTTGTACCAGTTCTGCTGCTGCTCACAATATTGTTGGCCATAGACAAGACAAAGGTAGTTCAAAGTGGCAGTCAAAAGGAAAAAGGAATTCAAGACATACAAGTAAAAACATAAAACATATCTCAAGAAAATATGCGGACACAGACCACCAATCTAGTGCTTCTTTGCCAGGAATAGGAAATTCAGATGGAACTTCTTACAAGGGTGCTGGTTCAAAAGTTGATTGGAATGGAATGGATCCACTGCATACTTCATACAATTGTAATTCTCAAGTTAAAAACAAACCTGTTGCAGAAGGCCAACTAGAAGGATTTCGGGACTTGAACAAGCATATCAAGGCTACAACAACAGAGGCAAAGCTATCACCTGATGGATCTCTCACACCTCAAAGATTACTTCCTTATCGCCATTCACGCTTCACTGTCAACTCCAGATATCAAATGGCAGATTTCCCTGGAAGAAACTATTGTTCTGATGCTTCATTATACGATGTTAAGCTAGAAGTTAAATCCAGCTACCGGCCACAACACGTTCCTTTGGTTTCTCTTGTGAGTAAACTGAATGGAAAAGCCTTTATTGGACACCCTTTGACAGTTGAGGTTCTTGAAGAGGGTCATTGTGATAAAATGTTGAGTGGCAGTGGATGTGACATGGAAGCTAGTGATGTCTTTTGCATGGCCAAGCCAAACTTGGTAACCGGAAGAATACATTCCAAGAATTCGACACGATTTTCGCCTAAATCGTCGAGGATGAAAAAAACCGGACTGATGAATAAAAAGATTCGGAAGTTGTCTTCATTGACAGGTCACAAACAGTCAGAAGAGGAGAGAAAACCAGTGGTAGATAAGCTCAAGGGCCCTGTCATAGCTTGCATTCCCCTTAAAGTAGTGTTCAGTAGGATAAATGAAGCAGTGAGTGGTCAAGCACGGTCTACGCACCGGGCATTACCAACATCATCGACCAACCCATGATTTGTGTTGTTGGGAAGGAGTTACAATGAATGGTGGTGCGGATAGTTGCTTCTTTGGTAAAATTTGAGAGATTTTGGTTTACTTCTGCAGACCATAATGTTATCATCTACTTCTTTTAACTATATGCACAGTTTGCTGCAGCCCCACAAATTCTGCCATGAAGGTTGAATCTTCTGTACAAGTTGAAGACCATTTTCATGTAGAACTGTAGGTGTTAAATCATCTGAGGCTTCTCTTTGGCTCTGTAAATAATGTAACATTGGATGAGGTGTAAAGAGGGATGGTCTAGTATCAGGTGTTTTACCTGATATTAGGTTCTTAAAAAGTAATGAATTAGGATGTTACGGAGGTTCAATAACCACATTTTATACTCACGTTGGATTTGGACTCTCGATGCTTTCTGTCGAAGTCACCTCTATGAATCCTACAAGGCTAAAAACAAACAAAAATGCAATTATGAGAACATTTGGATCAATCCCCATTTCAATTTATTGTGTTCTGTATGCAAACTTGTTATCACATCAATACATATGCAGCTTCCCCACATCAAATTCTCATCTTTCATCTCTGTATGTTTATTCTTTATTGTTGGTGTTCTTTTTCATCAGAATAAGTATTTAACCAGTTGTTAAGTAACATGTGAAAGAAACAAGAGAACAATTGTTGTACTACAATACGATGTTTGAATATTGATAGTTCTAGAACAAAAACTGTTTATCTGTGCTTTTAATTCTGGTCTTTCTTGTTGCAACTGTTCTGTGCTTTTAATTCTGGTCTTTCTTGTTGCAACTGTTCGTGTTTATTCTTCATGGTTTTCCAATTGATGGAATGAAGTGTCTCAGCCACCAAAGCTTCATAAAATGTTCTGACAAATATATTATATATCATTAACTTGTGTAGGAAAAACAATGTAAATAAAACAATTTAGACTTATGTTACATTTTACCTTTTTATTTAAGTATTTTATATGGAATTATATTCATCAATTATGTCAGTTTTCGGATGGAATTTTTGTGCTGAAAAACTTACTTTGAAAAAACTAATAAATTATGACAATTAAATTTAGGACAATAACTAATCTTGTTTCAGAGATTGCATGTTTAACTAAACTGTTGATCCAATAATAACTGTTTATGACAATGAGTAATCTATATCAGTGAACTAAAATTGCAAACAAGATCAGAAAAATATTAATTTTAATTGATATAACAATCCTAAAAGAGAGATAGTTGTTGGACGGGTATGTTTGTATATATTTAATAAAATAAATCATTTTCTGCGTTTAATATACTTATTTTTAAAAATAAATAGGATTTTTAAACTTATTTTAATAAGTAAATCTTATTTACTTTTCAAAAAGTACTTATATCAAATTTAAACAAATTGGTTCATTATAATTCATGTTCGGATCACGTCGTTGTTTTAATTTCATCTTGTATTTAAAATTTAAATAAAATAATTAGTTACTTAGCATATGTTTGAATTTGCTTAGATTTCAAGAATTTTATTTTACTCTATGACAAAATTATCAATAATTTTTTAATACTAATAATTTAATTTAAAATTATGTTCAATGAGAGCAGTGGTTATTATTGTTTTTTTTTAACGAAAGGAAATAAGGAAGAATAAGATTAAGACTTTTATTAATCTATCTTCGTAAAATAAATTAATATTGTTAATGGGCTATGTGAATCAGATCCAAACCAACACTTCACGGATCTTGTTTACGGATTAATGGGTCGAACTCCCGAACCCGGTTTCTTCATTTTAATAAACTTAGGGTTTCTTCACTGTCCTATATAAATACAGAGCCTAACACAAAACCCTAGTTGTGAGTTGCAGGTAGAAGGAGCAAATGGCGACAGTTCCAGGGCAACTCGTGTGGGAGATCGTGAAGAAGAACAACTCCTTTCTAGTGAAACAGTTTGGAAGAGGCACCCAGAGCATCGAATTCAGCAGAGAGTCCAACAATCTCTACAACCTCAATTCATTCAAATTCTCTGGTATGTTGCTCGCTCTCTCCAATTTTTCTTTTGTTTGGAAAATAATGGATAATTTTGATCTTTGAAATTGGGTACGTGAAAAACTAATTCTTCTTTTCAAGTTATAAGATTTGGGTATGTAGGTAGAGTTTGGGCATATATTGGAATTCTGAAACTTCTAAAATGGTGTTTATGTATGTTGATCACCGAGTTTGCGTCGTCTAATAAATCTTTTATTCATTGGATCACATTGTTTCAATGGTTTGAAGTTAAATATGTTCTTTCACTGGCATGTTAGGTTTGTCAAACAAGAAAACTGTTACCATTCAGCCTGTTGGTAAGGATCTGTCTGTTTTGTTGGCTACAACAAAGACAAAGAAGCAGAACAAACCTGCTTCGTTGCTCCACAAATCTGTTATGAAGAAGGAGTTCCGTAGGATGGCAAAGGCTGTTGAAAATCAGGTAAATAAAAAAAATGTAGCTTAAAGCTTTGTGGTTTGTATGTTTTTTGTATGATCTTCTCGTTCTAATTCGTTATTGCTTGATTCGTTTGCTATTTTCTATAACTATTTCGTTCTTTAACGTCCTTCTTGTTGTATTCTTAGACGTTTTACTCTGTAATGTCAGTGAATGAAAACTTCTAAGGTCGCAACATTGGTGTCATTTTCATAAATGAAAAGAAGATTTATGTTATTGATGCCCATATATTTGTTGATTATTGTGTATTGGTTTGGGCGCATTGTGCGCTAAACAAATGTCTTTTGGGGCTTTTGCTTCCAAGACCCGTGGTGGTGATGAGGCTCTAACATATAAGAAGAGTCCCTTTTTAGGGGTTCTTCAGTGCAATATACATGTTACGCTTGGCTTCTGAGCTTCGATCATTCTGGAATTCATTCATGAATCTATTCTTCTGAGAATTTTTATTCTATTCATCAAATACATGTTTCTTGTTTGCTTTATTTTCAATTAATTGTTGTTTGCTTTTAATGTAACTAAGAGTCAAATGGAATTTGTTCTTAATGTTCTTAATTTTTATCCGGTCATTGCATAGTCAATAGGTGACAAACCTGGTGTGTTTGTGTATTTGTTGATTGTTGTGTATTGGTTGGCCAATGTACCTTTCTGGACTTTTGGCAGCCAGACTCAGCAGCGGTGATGAGGCTCTAACATATAAGAAGAATGCTTATTTTTGGGGTTCTTTAATGAAATATACATGTTACGCTTGGCTTCTGAGCTTCGATCACTCTGGAATTCATTCATTAATTTATTCTTCTGAGAATTTGATTCAATTCATCAAATATATGTTTCTTCTTGTTTGCTTTATTTTCAATTAATTGTTGTTTGCTTCTAATGTAACTAAAAGGCAAATGGAATTTGTTCTTAATTTTTATTCGGTCATTGCATAGTCACTAGGTGACATACCTGGTGTGTGTGTGTGTATTTGTTGGCCAATGTACCTTTATGGACTTTTGGCAGCCACACTCAGCAGCGGTGATGAGGCTCTAACATATAAGAAGAATCCTTATTTTTGGGGTTCTTTAATGAAATATACATGTTACGCTTGGCTTCTGAGCTTTTTATCATTCAGGAATTAATTATTGAATTTATTTCGTAGTTACAGAGGAAATCTTAACCCTATTTTTATTGTTCGCTTGAATTTGCTTGCTCCCATGAGTCAAGCCTATTTGAGTTTTTTGCATTGACAATAGTACTGCTTTTACTCTTAAATTTTAACCGACTTCGTCTTGTACTGCTTGCTCTATTTGGTTTTAATGTTAAATACTTAATGGTTTCTCGTATTTTATTAGTTGTTGCTGCCAATAATTTTTTTTGTTCTATTACCTTGTATATTACATTTATCGGATTTCATTTACCTAAAACAATACAACAAATTTCAGGTTGCGGATAATTACTACAGGCCTGATCTTAAGAATGCCGCCCTTGCAAGGTTGAGTGCTGTTAACAGAAGTCTCAAAGTTGCCAAGTCCGGTGTCAAGAAGAGGAACAGACAGGCCGTGAAGGTCTCTGGTAGGAAGTGAAAGGGAATCGAGACCGAGTTAACTTGCATTCAACCCTCGTTTTTGCCCCACTTTTTGTGATTTTAGAACTCCTGTCTAAATTTCCCGAGTTGTTTTGGAATATGCAATTATTTATGAAGGATTCTATATGAACTTGAACTAGTATTTCATAGCTTTCACCTTTATTTGTTTCATGGTATAATCGTGGTTGTTGCTTGAAGGTCAGCTGATAAAGTGGCTGGTTTTCATTGCTTGTCTTTTGCATTAAAATCCATATTTAGAAAGATAATTTTACTTTTGCTTTTCATTCTTCACGCTGATAAAGAACGTAATTTGTTTAGAACTTTAAACTGGAGTTGGCTCGAGGTTTGGGGTTAATGAAACATTATAAACAACACAGTTGCACAAATGGTTGTTCTTTATGATGTAAATATTGATTTGATAATGACCTTAAAAATGGGGACCTTTGGTGGGTTTGATTTAGAAACTATAGCAAAGAAAGATTTTGCCATTTCGTTGCAGGAAAAGATGGCAATTTTTGTGAAAGCAAGTTTTCGCACGTATAGATCACAATGCTTTAAAATAAGAATAACTATGTAAGATAAAAAAATCAGTTGAGTTACTCCTTTAATTTTTAGTTTTAACGGAACAAGTGAGCTTGTTTGTAAGCTTTTTAACTAAGTATATAGTTTTTAATTACTAAAAAATTATTTTCTATATTAAGTGTTTATCTAATAACAAAGTAAACATCTAGAAACTATAAAATCACCTACCTTCAGTTGTTACATTTATTTATAAATGAATGTTCTATGTTGATGTCTGTCGTTAGCATTTGGTTGTATCATGGTCAGGCCTCATGGTTGACTGGCTTGTCCATGCGTGACCATCACGGTAGTCTTAAACCTTCTGCTGCTTAGTGTTAATTAAAAAAACATTTTGATTACAAATCAATTATTTGCTTTCAACCTCTTTCCTGTTTTCTTAATGAGTTTGGCATTTAAAAAAATGTTTGTTTTGAATTTTCTCAAATAATAAAATCATCTACCGTTCTTCTAATATTTGTCTTAGTTAAGTTAACGCGGTCTATGCTAATAGTACAAATTTCCTCTTGTCATTGATGATTTGTGCTGAAAAAATGTACCGCAATGTTTATTTTATATACACAATTAAAAGATACTGTTTTCGTTTAATAATTAAATAGTTACTTTTTGGACAAAAGGAAGAAAATTAGAAAAATAAATTTGAATATTACAACGTACTAATTAAACTTGTTAAGGAATCCTTAGAAAGAAGTGTTGACAAAGTCTAAAGTCAATGAAAGCATATTATTACACGCATTGGAATAGCACGTTACTTGTCTTGGTGTAATTCGCTAAGCTTATAAATGATGTTAGACGCAATACAAAGTTTCATAATTCGATTGGTACAAAATCTCTCACACACTGTTCTTCTGGCTGCTGATCCCACAGCAGCCATGTCTGTGAAGAAATCAGTGTCTCTGAATGGTGGCAATGCCATTGCCAACCTTAAGGGCCAGAAATACTCAAAACGTAGGCGTTTTGATCGTCCTTTCTCCTCAGTTGAATTGTCTATAGAGCCAGGGAAGCAGCTGAAGGACATGGATTCCAACAAGTTGAAGGCTGATATCAAGAAGTGGGCTAAGGCTGTTGTTGCTTATGCACGCCAAATCAGTGGCAGTTTTGGAAAGTCTCGTGGCTAACTCACCAATTCAACATGATGGAATACCACTTTGTTGCACAAGGGCAAGATCACAGACACTGGTTTTGGATTTTGATAATGGAAGAAATGTTGGTAAAGTGTGAAAATGAGCTTTACATTAAATTGTTGTACATAGAAATTTGTGCATTTATGTTAAAGTGATGAACGCAAGGGTGGATCAAATGCTTGTGTTTGGGAGGGTCTTGCATCCATTTGTGTTATGATACCTTTTGTATTACTGTAAATATAATCTGGAATTAAGAAGTAATATTTTTCTCTGCATTGAACTGCCAAGTGCCAAAAATTTTCCTGTCAGAGTACAACAGCTACTTTGTTCATAATTTGAATGCCTCTCTAAAACACATTTCTTTCACTCACATTTTGATAAAAGTTGAAGTAATTTGTAGTTTTAATATTTACAATTTAAAACGGGACAAAACAGGCCAATCAAAGCAAAATCCCTTCTTAATATACAATTCAGCCAAGGGAAAAGAAACTAAGATAATAAAATACAATACAGCATACGGATTTTCACTATCTCGTGTGTAAGTGGCAATAAAGTAGTAATAATAAGCTGGAAAAGCATCAGTTCAATTTTTTCATTCCAAACTTCTTGTCCACTCCAGAAATAGTCCTTAGAAGCTTCTTAGAACACATATCCTGTGCCTGTGTGGTGCGTTTTGCACGGGTCGCTCTTACCCAAGCAGGTTCCTGCAAAGAATACAGTACTATAACCTGTTATCTTTCATAAAGGAGCTTTAAAATGAAGGAATAATTGTGGATGGGAAGTGAAGAAGCCACCTCAGGAACGAATCGAGAGAAACCAAACTTAATCAACAAGAGAACATGCTCCATGATTAAGATTGCTGCAAGTCCAGGCTCTATTTTCCATTTCCCTTTCTCATCATATAGCCATGCTAAAAGGGCACAGTTGGTGCATATAGACATCAATATGAGAAACTGCAATATTCAGAACTCCCTCAAGTCAGTGCGAATGACTCGTGAAAGTGTAGAGTTTACAGATGAAAGCTCATTCAAAATCTTTCTATTTATTTCAATATGTTTTTAGACCATTCACAAATATCCAATGCCATGAATAAAACGTACATTTTCTGGCGTGAGAGGAGCGCATTGGATATTACACACTGATTAGATAATGATAAATTATAGTATATAAGTAGATGCAATTCTCACCTTACTTTATGAGGACGAGTTAGGCTTAAACTTCTTTCTTAATATGGTAAGTGAATTGTTCAAGATAATTGATAAGTGCCTTCAAAATTCCAGTGTAAATAAACAAATACCTGAAATATGTTAAGCCAGGCTCCTACTGTTGCAGCAGCCCGAGGAACAGGGCGCCTCAAAATGGCTAGCAGCTTCAAAGCATCTGTCCTGATTTCCATAATATTGTTCTGAACAGCAAGGTAATAAGATGTCAACAAGTGCAAGCAAAATCAAGTGCAAAAAAAGGGAGGTGGAAGACGGCATTTATACCACAGCAGCAAAAACAAATGCAGGTGGAAATGCACAAGCAAACATCAAAATCATGCCAAACTGCAATGCCAATTCTAAGTAATCTGCAAACAGTACAGGTAAATGTCAATCTTGGATGTTTCTCAAATATGATAAGAAATTGAGCCTATTTATTTTCTACTTCAATATACACATGTATATTGAAGTGAAAATAGTTGTATTCCATATGATAAATTAATTAAATACCACATAAAATCAAGAGTGTAATGAATTTAGAAGTACCATCAAATAATCCATCTTCAAGTTCATCACCAATGCTAGCAGAGTAAGGGGGCTTAAGGTATTCTTTCTCTACTCTAGAAGTAATTTGGATTTTTTCTCTTGCTTCTCCTCTCGCTCTCTTCTTATGTCTTGAGAAATAAAAGATAGTTTAGCAATTGTATAGTGGCAACATGTTAAACAAAGTAGATCTAGCATAGTCCATGTCCAAGGGAATGAAAAGGCTTACCGAACCCTGTATTTTTTATAGGTATACTTGAGATAAGGCAATGAATTTTCCAATAAGTTTTCCAGCACCTGGAAAGACGTTTTCTCTTACATCATTATGTTAAAGGAAAAACCTCAAACTAGACAGAAGGAAAGTAAAGGGAAAATGGGAGAAGGAAGAGACACAGACAACAGAAATTTTTTCTCAACAACCTCGGACAGTAGAAGCCGCTGAATCAACACTTGACGAAGAGTTGAAAAATTGCGATGCAACAAGGCATGATAAAAGATTCCAATGTATGTCTGCATAAAGTACAGACCAAACACCTGCAGGAGAATGTAAACCCTTAAGTTCCATTTTTAGGACAATGGGAAAAACTCGGATTAGTTACCTTGTAGACCAAGCTGTCAGCTCGTTTTTCTGTGTTTTCATTGTTTTCTTTCATGATAAGTTTGACAGACAGCTTGCCACCCATCTTGGTAATATACTGAATGGCGAATAGGTAAACAGCAGTGAGAGCAAACCTGAAAAACCCAGAACTAATATAAGAGTCTCATCAATGAAATATTTACTCCACTAAATATAAGAATTTATATGATTAACCAAAGATACTTTTTAGTATCAGATTATGGATTATTTAGTGGAGAAGAGTTAGTCCCCTTCTAATAGGATGCAACTCCACAACTTCAAAGTCATTCTAACTCTAATAATTATATGAACACAACAGAAGATATTTAATTGAGACTCAAGAAAAAAATAGAATTATTGGAAAGAGAACTATACTGAAAGAAATTCCAAAACTGAAATAACAGAATATTCAATTAACTAAAAAGTATTTCATAAAGATGATATGCATTCTTACTTAATTACATCAGAATCAAGAATTTCATAAAGATGGGCATATGCCAACTCAAATGGTAACTGGAGGCATATGATGGTGACGATAATAAAAGTATCATTTCTGAATCGCAAGAAACGCTCAAGCCACTCAGATTTTTGGAATGCTTCCTTCGCTTTAATTCTATCAGACTCAAGTACTTTCATGAGTTCCATTGGGGGCTGCCAGGTGCTTTCCTTTCTGCCAGTGATCTTGTATCCTCCATCAGTTGTATCTACAGAACTAATAGGCCATCTGCAACACAACACCAAAACACAAGAGAAAGGGTGTGAAGGCAGAAGAATCGAAGAAAGTAAAAGAGAAAATTGATCGCATTGATCTCAAAAGAAGTAAAAAGTAAAACATTACCTAGCTAAAAGTGCATTGTTTTTACGCTTCCAGAACTGAGAAAACATTATAGCCCAAAGTATCACCATGATAAAGAAGACAGGGAGCAACACCAATTTCAATGGCCTAAAAGGTAATAAGAAGTCCTAAAACTGCTTAACTAGATGCAAAAACTAAAGAAGAAGTTGTAGTATAAACAAAAACCAACAGATAGATTGGCCCACCCAAAATCTATCAATTGCAAAGTAAGCCCAAATGCAGCAGGAACGAGCAGCCACCGTGTGTACATTCCAAGAAAAGCAAAGTATATTGCAATCTGCAGATTATTCATTCCTTCATTGGATAAGGAGAATGGACAACATCAATTTCATACAATATTATAAAGCTCATAGAGTCAGGGCCACATTAACCTTTGCCCCATAATATGTATAAATCTCATCTATTGGCTGACTTGTGAAGTGCCACCAATGAAGTGCCCAACTCCTGAGAAGCTTCTTTCTCTTTTTTTCATCTATCAACCAAAAGCAATATTAGTTCAGGCTTCAAGTCACACTAATCTAGAGAAAAAAATGATGGCACATGTGAGTAAAAACACCATGCAAAGGAAAGACTTGCTTAACAATGTTCTCTGATTCCAATTTCAGAATCAGATTCTCCCCAATTTCCCAATTGATTTCTTTTCCATCAAATTTAAGGGCTTTCGCGGACTTGCTGTCGTTTACCTGCAAGTTCAAGTCACAAGATAACAAAAATGTTACGGCATGCCAATAGGGCAGTTCACACAAGACTGCATGGCCTTAATCTGAGAATGCACTTTGCTAACATTTTCTTGAATTAGAAAAAGCTAAGGCACCTATAATCTGAGAATCATATGAAACAACAAGCGGTATGTGTGGAGCTAGCTAACAAACATAATAGAGAAAGAGAAATTTTGACTCATTGACACAAAGGATAGCTACGGAAAAAACTCACTATTCCATATATTAAGTGACAGTAGCACTGAAAACGCTCACACCAACTGAAAATGGAACCATCCGGTTGTTTCACAAAAGCTTCGACCTCCTCCACCTCAAATTGCAAATCCATACCTGCCATTTATTACAAGACACATTAACACCAGCATAGGAATTGCATAACCAGTCACATGCTGGTTACCACCATTTGACATAGTGAACTTAAAATAGTAATAGGCATAACAGATATCCCCTTTGTGGGATTTTTGCAATATACCAATATGAGTCCGTTTCTTGATTTGCAGTTCAGCTGCAGCCCTCCCCAATGTTTCCAAAGGTGCAGCCAACTTAACAAATACAAATAAGTTTTAGCCACTCATCAAAAAACTTAAATTAGACAAAGAAAACTGATTATACTACAACACTGATGAAAAAGATTGAAAAAGATTAACAGAAAGGATTTTCTTATGCATACCAAATAGGAAAAAAAAGAATTCAAGATACGAACTGTAAAGAATAGAAGAATAGCATTGGATGAAAGTGACTGACATGAATGAAACATACAGAAGAAATGAGAAAAACCTAACCTTGATGAACTCATCTGCAATGCCAATAACTCTCTCAACTTCAAACCCCACCTTCTCAAACTCCTTTACAAGGACGTGTGCACAGTCACATGATTTGTCTTCCTCCTGAATCACTCTCCTAGGAATCACCACCCCCATCTCAAAAACACGTTCTTCATTTTCATCCTCGCTCATCTTTAACCTCACTGACCCAATGCAAGTGAGAAGAGCCAAATAAAAACAAATCCACCACCCCTTACCCCCTTCGCCAATTCAAACAGCCAAATTATGGACTTTGTTTCAAAAGCAAAGCAAAGCTTCAAATGGGCACCAGAAAGATCCAGTCTTGGCCAAAAAGATTTTTAAAAAATGACATAAAGATGAAGAATTCCCAGGAGGAATGGGTGTATTGCGTTGAAAAAGGTGTCACCGTCCAGGGGATGGAAAATTAAGACAATGTGTAGTATGTGTGGGTTCAAACAAACCCGAATTGCGAGAATTCCAAAGGAAACGGTTGAATTGAATACTATAAACACAAACTAAAACGTGAGGAAAATGACAGAAAAAAGAAAAATAGGATGATGAAGGAGGATTTGAACAAATTTGAGGAAGGTGTCCCAAAAACCTCTCATGAGGGAGAGACAGACACACAAACATTGCTATTTTGTGCTTTTTTATTTTTTATTTTTTCAAAAAGTTCTCCCAAATTATATACTCTTTCTCTCAGTGCATACAATTTATTTGAACTTTCTTATCCATTCTACATTTTTTTTTTTGTAGTTTTTCCTTACATTAATTATCTCGGTTCAAAATAATAGATATCAAGACATCTTCTTTTTCTTTTGCTATAAATCAAGACTACAAAATTTAAGACTTTAGTTCTAGAATTTTACCACACTTATTATTTTATATATTCATTATTTAAAAACAAGTTAAAAATGATTATAACTAATGTTATCATCTCAACTAATATATATATATATATATATATATATATATATATATATATATTTTAAGAGATTTGTGTT
>Ga0209589_1008200_pt1 | contig 16404 bp, 7 predicted proteins | sample CowpeawhiteBW_FD_187525 | JGI IMG/M metagenome (GOLD analysis project Ga0209589, IMG submission 187525) | Root nodule microbial communities of legume samples collected from California USA - Cow pea white BW (SPAdes) (version 2) | ecosystem: Host-associated > Plants > Roots > Nodule | place: USA... | reverse complement strand
CATGTCAAAAAAAAAAAAAACTAAAAATGGAACTTAATAAATATTTTAAGATCAAAATAAGAATAAATATAAAAAACTAGAAACTAACGTTTAAAAAATGTTATTTCAAAAACGTTATAAACCGCTAAAAAGAGTTTGTTTGTCAATCACTATTAATAGGATCACACTAGTTTTTCAACTAGTAAAGAAAACCCAGAAATTAACTGAAATGGCGTATCAAACAGCCTTTATAAGCTCTAATGACTAATTTGGTTATGATAAGATTACCCTACCAACCGAAGCCTCTAACTTTCTTTTGAGTTTTGGAGGACAATTCATTAAAGTTTTTAAATTAACAACATAGAATAAAACAATGTTTGTTACCACATCGTAATAATTGAGAGTCAGTCCTTTGTTTAGGTAGAAGATAGACGCACATCAATGTATAGGCTCTAAAAGTATGAAAAGACATACATTGTTCTTAATAAATTTGGCGCGCTGTGCAAACTTCAATGTGCTTAATGTCTCCAGTGAACAACTGCAAAAAGTTACCAAATGTCACTTAAATACTAATAACCAAATAAGGCAGCCGACAATGAAAAAATTAAATAAATAAATTTTAGAAAAATTCGTCAAATCCATTTATGACTATTGGAGTTCATATACTGGAATACTCGGATAGCGACTCTAAACAGAAAAACATAGTAACTTTCTCACTGACGGTTTCCCTAAATTCCTTATGCACAGATATTTAGTACAACCATAGGAGGTTTACTGACCAAATGGAGGGGCTTATGTTTGCAATTATGATTGTTTTTGAATTCCCTCCCAGAGAATCCTGAAAAGAAAAGAAGATAGAATACTGATCAGATTTAATTGATAATTGCAGTGCAGCTCCTTATTTATAATGAAGTCAGACAAAAAAACAATATTTTCCTCTAATATTAATGGATATAAACTATTCATTTTTCAGTGAAACACTTGCTAGATGATTCGAATACTACCGGGCAGAATATTACAAGGATCATTGAGTCAAACATTTCAAGTAACAGAATAACTACTATAATTGCAATAATTATAAATTATAATTGAAAATACCATAAAGATCTGCATTTGAGGTGCTTCTACACTATAATGTTCCAAGTGCAGTTAGTTCCCCAATAAGCTGCTGGTTACATATAGCTGAAACTAGAGCCCCTTAATGGAATAAATGGTTCTCTAATGCAATTTTATTGCCAAGGAAACTGGCTAGTTGCTATTGCAAAAAACCAACGTCTGTTGAGTAGTAACTAGATTAGGTGTGACAATTATTTCATACAGTTATTATTCTATAATAACTGCATACTTACAAAATAGATTGCAACTTCTGTAGTTCTAAACCAATTCATATCCCCCAAAACTATTTCATTTTATAAGACCGATATCAGTTGCCACAGATGTCCGGACACTGAAATATAATTTACCTAAGAAAAATTAATTTACAAAATATTACCACCAACCTGAAGTAAAAATGTCAGCTTTGAATCACGGTATGGAACATGGAGCGATTTCCCATTAGATATGCTTACTAGGTTCATAATCACAAGCCTGCAAGTATATTATCACCTACAGTGTTATATTTTTAGCATAATACCACAACTATATCAACTAATGGGAACTAGCATATTAATGTAACAGATGAGAATTCAATATTGTCAATGAGGATAACCAACCCCAAGGTTGAAAGAGATTTGTTGATATTAGTTGCTTCCTTAAGGCGTTCCCCTTCAGCACCAGAACTCTTCTGCCTGTAATAAAAATGGATATGAAGTATCATCTACATGAATGTTAAATGAGGTGAAATGCTCCTTGCTTTTGTGCTCATCTAAATCATGAAAACAAAAACAGACTTTTTGGAATCAAGTACCTCTCAGATCCAGCCAAATCAACTAAATTAAGTCGAGCATACCGAAAGTGAGTCACTCCTTGAGATTCCCACTAACAAAATAGTTCAATAAAATTGATTTATGATATACTTGGAAAAATAGTGAAAGTTCAACATCTTTTGCACGAAAATAGGATATAGAACATCAATATTGACTCACCTGACTCTCAATGATGCAAGTAAATACACTATGAGATCGACTGCTGGCCCGATTCATGTTAGTGGCCGCTACCTTTCTGTTTGCAGCTCCCTAATTACATTGTTATTTTGAATCAGTGCCGATTGACTTAGTTCTAAAAAGAAAAGTGAAAAATAAATTCACACAGGCTACTTTTATTCCTCAATTTGGAATTGCAAATAACAAAAAATGAATTAATTAGTACAGTATTACAATCACAAACTAAAAAACACTTTACAAAATTTATATTAAAAAACAGTACAATATGATGTTAAAAATAAAAAAACAAGGGTGAAAGCATACCTGAATAAGTAGTTGAATGACCTCTCGAGCATAATTAACTTCTATTTCCTTAAGATTTTCGACATAAACTCCTTTCTTACTGTCTTCTCGTATCTGTCGCACAGATGTATGCTTTAAAATGTTTTTTCACGAACTCAAAGAAATAACAGCTCATACAATATTCGTATATTATTTCTCAGCTTTATAAGATTAATCCTCACGAAAATTAGTTCTTCTAATGATTAGAGATTTTGAGAACAAGCATAATGAGAAAAGGTATCCAACAAAAAGGGTGATGATTTTATATTTGAAGGGGTTTCTAAAATGTCCATTCATACCTGCAAATTGTTAGATGATGGCTCCAAAAGATCAAGGATCTGTTCATTGTATATCTCCAAGAAAGAACATTTGCATGTAAATTTTAACTTTTCATCTCTTCGAGCCTCTTTTTCCTGCCGTATTACAACAACAACAGATTACAGGCTAAAATTAGAATTTTGCGAATATAAATATATATGAATAATTCTGCTGAAGCATAAATTTGTCTTAAGCTATACAGATTAACTAGTCCAAATTAAAATTTAAAATATGTAAAAGGCAAAACTTCAAGTATTATTCAACCGGCAAGATAAACATGATAATTGTAAACTATGACATTTGGAATCCTAAGGAAAACACCTTGTAGGAACACTGATTCAAAATAATCACCGATACGGTGAGCTTGGTAAAATTGCTTCATAACAATATAAGATACTATAGTTTAACAAATGGCTTAAATATTTTAACTAGAGAGCGCAAATCACATGAAATTCGTCTGATGTGCAAGCAATTGCATTAATCTACGTATGCATTCCTTAAAAAATGATTGAGTATATAGTTGAACAACAAACTATACCTTTTGAATTCTAGAAAATAAGTGCTCAAAAATTCTGGGTGTCATTCCACAGTTGACACTGTGTCTTCTCGTTCCCCCCTCAATGTCACCAAGCATGGTGTGTGTCTTCCCACTGCCAGTCTGTACAAAATCAATTATTTTTAGTGATCACACGAGTGTTTCATTTTCATATTCCGGACAAAAGAACAAAACCAGGTAAAACATGCAATTAATGATACAAGCCTAATGGAACATTTGCTTCAAATTAAAATTATGATTTATATTCCTGCGTAAAGTGATTCAAGGAAATGTTATGATTGAAAAATTATTCCTGGTCATGTCTAACAGTATTTTAAGTTAACTTTTCATATTCCCGGGAATACTTTTTAAATTCTAAATTAACTAAAATAAAATAATTAAAGAATGGACGGTAATAAAAAAATGTACACATGAGGAAATGTAATTTCTGCGAATAAAACATACCTAGATATTTTCACAAAACCTTCTAACAAATGTGACAGAAATGCCTCCTTACAGTCATTACTATGCTCCAATAGACTCAAATAACATGAGGTGGAATTTCCTCACTAAATTATATCAACCTAAGCAAACTAACTGAACAGCAAATCAACAAGAACAGAGCTGAATATCTCACCTGACCATAAGCAAACATGCAGCTGTTGTAGCCTCCCATGCAGTTTTCTACCATTGGCAAACCAGCTACATTAAAGAGATTTTCCTGTCATATCAGGAGTGAAGTGTGAAACCCAAGCTTCAAGGTTCATAAAAATTAGAAAAGCAAACAGGTTTGTATAGTAATTTCGATAAATTTATTAATAGAAACCACAATATGAAAGAAATTATCCAACAAAGTTTACCTGGCTAACATTCTCATCAGCAACCGCATCAAAAGTAAACCGCGACTCGGGATGTCCAGTCCATGTAATTGTTTGACAGCTCTCTTGCCTAACACACTTTCCATACCCTTGCACCGATATTTCAGAGTTGCTAAGAGGACGCATTCTAATTATAACCTAGCTCATAAAAGTAAATCATATCAAACTCAATTCACTTAAACCAAACTACCAAAAAACAGATAAATGTGAACTTAATTAGAAACAATTTTCAGATATAAATTATTACAATTACTCTCCCAAACAATTCTAATTATACAATTTCATTACTTACAGAGAATAAGAAGAATCAATTATAGCCATAAATCTTGAAATTAACAAACACAAAATTTCCTTTAATCAGCATTGCTCTTGAAACACTAGGAAGCCTTGCATTAGACCTAGTGAACCTGAATAGAGCAATGTACAGTTGTTGTACCTGAACATTGTGATCTTTCCAGAAGGAAGGATCCTCGCAGAATTCAAATCTCCGAGATGAAGAAACGGCGGCGCTACTCTGTCCGACTACACTTTCGTCGTCCCACTCGCTTAGGTTTCGGACTATGGAGCTTTGCGCGAGCGAGTCCTTGGCAGCGGATTTCAGAAGATCCGGAGTGTTCTGAACCAGGGAAAGCGATGTGGAGGGGTGGTCGTGGAAACCGAACCTGCTCTTAATCGCACTGGCAGCCTCAGATAGGAACGGCATCGTGGAGTGATTGATCGTCTCGGTGGAGAATTTGGGGAAATGGAGGGAGTGGTGTTTGTGAAAAAGGCGGAGAGAGAAGGAGAAATAGAACGAAAGTTGAAGAATGAGGAAATGGGGAAGGAGGGAGAGAGAAAATTGAGAAGGAGCCAAGGCTAGAGCAAAAGATTTGGTGATCTAACGGTGGATATTCGTTTAAATTCAAACTATGAGACCGTTTGAGATCCGCGTTTCAAATTTTCGAAGAAGGAGCCAAGAGATCCTCTTCCTTCAATTATTTTATTTCTTTCTTTACTATTTAGTTCACTTTAATTTCTAATAAGTAATAAATTAATTCACAGTTCACATTCTTCCTATTAGATTTCTTTTTATTTTAAAAAGTAAAAACACAATGAAAATTATATATTTTTAATATTTTATGTTGATAAATTTTTTTATTTAGGTGATTGGTTATAAACTAGTTGGTATATGTTCATTTTAGTTTACTTTTATGCATTTTAAAGGTTTAAATGTATTTTTAATTTCATAAATGTATATAGTTGACGGATGTTCACAGTTGTTGGTGTTTAAAAAAATAGTCAAAGTAAGATTTATATGTATGTTTTACTTAAGTTATTTTGTATAAATCAACTTTTCAATAACACTTTAAAATACAAACGGTATTTTCTATCAATTTGCACCCAATCGAACATTTTTTATCTTTCATGTTGTTAGTGAACATTAATTGCATTTTTTTACAAATTTGGATAAACATTAATAATTAGAAATATATTTTTTATATATAAGCGAAAACGTAATACGCATATTTTTCATATTACAATAGTAAAAATAATAAAATTATTGTCATAATTATAAAATTAAAACAATTTATTTTACTTTATTGTAAATTAGTATATAAGTTATGCTTTTCTTTATTAATATAATTATTTATAAATTTATATATATATATATATATATATATATATATAAAAGTTTAAGTACACATCTACTAGTGTGACTTAAAAGGAGGGAAGAAAAATGATTGTATGATTTCAAAAGAAAATTTTGTCAAAGTTTATTCAAAAAAAAATTGTCAAAGTATCACAGTTTCTAAAATATTGTTTGTTTTGGATTTTATATTCTATTATGGTTTTATCCTTAAAAGGTGAAAGGAGGAGTAGGAAGAGTGTTTACATTTTTTTTAACTCTAATTTCTAGAAAATGTAAAATTATTGAAAGTGATAAGAATAAAAATAACTTTAAATATATAAATATATATATATATAATATTCTTAAAGTTATTCGAAAAAAAAATGAATTTCAATACTCGAAAGCAATTATTGTATTATTATATGATAATATATATTAGACTATTTTAATTTTAAAAATTGTAAAAAAAAATATGTATCCCAATTTTAGTAGCTTAAAATCTAGTAAAATATGATTATTTCACTATAAAAGTCAAAACATAAGATTTAGTGTATAAAATATATTAATACAGTCTTAAAACAAATAAGACTATAAAAGTATAAAGTTTATACAAACCAACTAAAAATCAATTATATTTCTAAGCACGAACCACTCACTTACAACTACTCCCATAGAAACCTTCCACAACCCTAAAATATGGCTCCTCATCCTTTGGAGGTGCATCTGTGCAACCACATCTGTTCCCACTAAATAGGTGATCATTGCAAAAGAAAGACAAACAACATAGAAACACAAAATAAGGGTAAGCTGATGTGCAAAAGAGGTAATCATACAATTTATATTTAAATCATGTCAAATACTTACAAACATGTTATAAAACACAACTCTGATTTATAATCACATAAGTAGTTGACACTAAACTCAATTATTTGGATACATGCATCTGACATCAGATCCCCTAGCGGTCTGCACCTGGGAATGGTTCCCAAACTCTACAGAGTTTGGCCTTAAGGGATTATCACCCAACCATCAACAAGGTAAATCCCCTTCGTGCCTAGGACTTGATATAGTCCAATGGCTAGGATCTCCTTCATCTCTTCACCATATAATCTATTGTGCTCTACTTGAGTGTTAGTAGTTATTAGAGAAAGGATATCAATTTAATAATGAATCCTTATATCGATGCATACACTAAAACCTCCACACAAAATTTCTCCTTGAAATTTTTTAAACACCATAACTTTGCATGCTCACACAACATTTCATACCAATTATCATCTTATATACCCATAATAACATTTTTATCTCAATTCATAACAATAAGGACCTTAGAATCCAATTCAAGTATACACAAAACATCCAAAGTAACCAAAACAAGAAAATAGAGCAAGTGGCGTTATATATGAAATACATCCAAACGGTGAAAACCATTTCTATAACCACATACTTCAAAACAAAGACCACACTTGTCAAAATGAAGAAGATTCACGTGTATAGGATTAATTGTCAAAATTTCAATTTAATCTAGGTTAACGAAGCGGGAATATTCATTTTACCAATAAGACGTAGTGTTAAAAATTGGGTGGCGCTCAAATTTGATCAATTTGCAAAAACCAGCGCTTAACGCCAATCGATTCGTAAAAACGAGCATTCAACGCTGCCACACTAGACTTAACATTGTATTAGATATCAGCAATATCAAATTAAGGTTTTTGAACAATTTAAACCTATTTCATTACTCCAATTGGTACTTCTACTATAGGCAGTGGTAAAAAGAGTTTTAAATTATAGTAGGTCACACCTAGGAATGTCAACGGGATGGGTAGGGTACGGGTAGGGTACAGGTAGTAGCTTCTCGTACCCTACCCAGTGCATAAATATCTACCTCGTACCCGTACCCATATCTGTCGGGTATCCGTTATGCAGGTACCCGCCTATTTTTTTCATATCCGCGGGTATCCGTGGATACCCACGAGTATTTACAAAATTATTTTAAAAACAAATATTTAATCATAAATTCAAATAAAATAAAATAAAATACACCATTGTCATAAATTTTAAATAAAATTCAAATAAACTCAAGTTTATAAGTCCAAATACACCATTGTCTTTAATTAGTGTTTTGATCAACAAGCTCACTCTCTCCGATTGATTCCTGAAAAATAAACAAAATAAAAAAAATAATAAACCTCAATTGCCACGTGCTAAGTATTCTTATTTTGATTTCATCATTTGACAACAAGTATACCATAAACGTCACTATCTATATAGGGTTTGATATATATGTCCAATTTCAAAGAAAGGAAAGAGAAGAATGTCAAGGGGTGTACCTGGAAGAAGACAACATATCGATACTTGAAGCGGGGAGAATGAAAAAAGAATACAAGATGTGCAACTTAAAAAAATTAGGTCAAAATATTTTTTACTAATATATATTTATGGAAGTTGACTTTTGTAACCAATCTTTCAATTAAGTGTACCAAATATTTATTACATTAATCATCATTGTCATAATATACTTAATAATCCTTCATGCATCTCTCTCTGAAATGTAATTCTCTTCACCAAAGTTTCTCTATTGCCTATTCATTTGTTGTTTTGTTCTTAGTATTGTTGTTATTGTATAATTTTGAATTTTGATCACAATTTTTTTGTTTTTTTACAAAACTATGGGTGACAATATGGGCCTGGCCCCCAAGTCCGCAAAATTAATGTGGGGCGGGCTAGGACAGTGAACCCGCAAGCCCGCAGTGACCTGACTCGTTGAAGCTCACAATTTGCACGGACTGGCTCGCAAACCCACATAAAAAAAACTTATATTTGTGTGTATTAGTTACTTTTGTTAGACTCTTGTATTAACGTTCTAAGTTCTTGTATGACTGAAAAGACAAGTATTATGTATTGTTTAATGTATTGAAATTTGAAGAATACATCTTGTATGTCACTACGAATATGAATATGATGAAAATGTTGAATTACCAATTTATCATCCAACCCCTCAAAGTTTTTATTTTAATAATCTTGTGAACTTCTTAAAATTTCTCAATTTTTTAAACATAAAAATTTATCATAAAAAAAAATGAGATGGTTCACAGACCCGCAAACCTGCACTTATGTGGGACGGATCAAACATTTTAATCCACATTAAAAATACAGGACAAAATGGGCCATTCCACATTGTATGAACCAAATACGGACCAGACCGACCGGGTCCGCATTGCCACCCTATTCAATACAACAGTTGTTAATTTTCAAACAAAATTTCGCATACTAATTTCAATTTTTGCATTCTAAAAGTCATGCAGGTGTTCAAAAATTTTAACTGTTATTTTTAAAATTTATAACAATGATAACTACACTAACTCAGTTTACCAAAAAAATAAATATAAAATATTAAAAGTTAATATAATAGAGTTTTTAAGAACTAAACTATTATACGATATAAATAAATAAAATCATTTATATTTTATTACAATAAATAAAATACTCAAACGTAATATTGGTCATATGTAGCCAAAATATTTTAAAAATATAAAATTGTTGTTATGTTTGTAGTTGTCATATTTAACCATCGCTTTTTTATTTTTAATAAAATCATCCATTAACTGTATACATTACTATCTCTAATATCAATGGTAAGTGGTTATATAAAATTGCATATTTCATCTAATTTTTGCTAAAGATTTCATTGTAGATTAGCATTTTTTATATATTTAAATAAAATAAAAATATAATCATTTATATTTCATTGTCAGCACAATAAATTAAGTAATACTCAATCCTGTAATTATTTATTTAGTCAGAATATTTTAAAATATTAAGTGGTTGTTACCATATTTAACCACTATTTTGTTTTTAAATAAAATCATCCGGTCTAGGTAATATCTATCTACAATAATAATTGCAATTGGTTATATATTTAGACAAGTAATTAAAATAGTATCACGTAATAAATTAATTTAAGATATGTATCTAAATATAATAATAATACTAATAATATTATTATAATAATATCTTGTAGTGATAAAAATAATAATAATAATAATAATACAATTACTACATAAATAAAGAGATATACATTTGTTGTATCCTTTTTTGTTTATACAATTTTATCCTCTTAATTATTATTTGTTAAATTAAAATAATTACTCATAATAAAAATTATTTATCCATTTTATCATTTTAATAATTTTAGTAACTATTTTTTTTAATTCAAATAATTACACGTATATAAAAATGAAATGAACGACAAAACAAATAAGAAGTACAAGTAATTGAAATATAATCTCGTAGTAAATAAATGTAAAATGTGTGTTTAATTATAATAATAATAATAATAATAATAACACTAAATAATATCGTGTAGTGATAATAATAATAATAATAATAATAATAATAATAATAATAATAATAATAATAATAATAATAATAATAATAATACAACTACATATATAAAGAGATAAACATCTTTGGTATCTTTTTTTGTTTTTTTCAATTTTATCCTCTTAATTGTTATATTTTAAACTAAAATAATTATTTAAAATTAAAAAATTATTTTTCAATTTTATTATTTTACTAATTTTAGTAACTATTTTTTTGAATTGAAATAATTATTCAAATGTAAAAATAAATACACAACAAAACAAATAAAATGGTAAAGTAATTGAAACATGATTCATAGATAGTAAGTAAAAGTAAAATGTGTATGTAACCATAATAATTAAGATAATAATAATAATAATAATAATAACTATTATAATAATTATAGTTCTAATTAATAATAATAATATCAGTAATATAATAATTGTAATCATATATTTGAATGGGTATGAACATCAAGAATGAAATATTGGAGTGAAATTTTAAACTAATCATCTATTTATCAATATACCTATTTTTTTAAACTTTAAGACAAAAAATAATTTATCATAATCTAATAAAAATTAAGACGTAATTACTAAAAAAAATATATAATAGTAATAATATTATATATTATAAATAAGAGTAATAACAATTATTATTATTAATAATACTAATATTTTTTATAATTTTACTACTATCGCTATAAATAATATTTATAATAAATTATATGATTATTTATAAAAATATTACAAATAATAATATTATTTATAATTAATATTATAGTTGAAATCTTAAATAAATGAAAAAACAAAAACAAGTTGATTTTTATAGGATTTGAACCTAGATTTTTGTTTACCAGAATTTTAAAATGAAAAAAAAACTAATTTTTATGACACGTGTCAATAAAAAAAATGGGTAACGTAGTGGTAATATATTCTTTTATTAGTATACTAGCGAACACACAGGCGTTGTCGCGCCTGTATTCGCATTTTTTAATTTTCAAGAAAGTTAAGATCAATAACAAATATATAATTTTTAAAATAGTTGTTAAATATAAAATTATCAAAAAAATAAAATATGTAAAAAGAAAATTTAAATGATGATTTAAGACAAAAGAGATTTAAAAGTAAAAAATAAATAAAATAAATAATTTTTAAAATAACTAAGGGTAAAACGGGTATTATGAAATGTGGACACAAAAAGAGGAATCTACTTTATAAAATAAATAAATAAAATAATTAATTTTAAAAATAACTAAGGGTAAAACGGATATGATGAAATGTGGACACAAAAAGAAGAATCCTCTTTATAATTTAAAATAACTAAGGGTAAAACGGGTATTATGAAATGTTAACACAAAAAGAAGAATTTACTTTATAAAATAAATAAATAAAATAATTAATTTTTAAAATAACTAAGGGTAAAACGGGTATGATGAAATGTGGACACAAAAAGAAGAATCATCTTTATTGTTATAGAAGAAGATTATAGATAGATAGATATAGATATAGATAATAGATTGTATTATTTTCCATTTTTTAATTAACTAGTGAGAATTAAACTTATGAAATTAATAAAATTGTATATTTATATACTTTTCAACTTAATAAAAATATGAATTTGGCTAAAAAGTATCAATGTGTTAATATTGATTTTCATTTATGTAAAAAACCTTTTGTATACTACACTCAAGAACAATTTTTCATCTTCCACAGAACCTTGTGCCGCCATTCTTTTCGAACCCTTGACGGCGAACCTGCGCGCTCTCAATCTCTTACGCGCCGCTTCTGACTAACACAGGTACTCTTCTCCATGCCATATTGGCTGTCTATTTAGTCATAGCGTTCTCACCTTACTCTGAAGGTTATCGTGAACACATCTTCTGTTCTCTGGAGTGGATTCATTGAGTTTGTTGAAATACTTTGAAACTAGCCCTGCTTTATTGTATTCCCTATATTTGCAGCTGACTCGACTGTGATATTTAAATTCAACTTTTGTAAATTTAATAAAATGGGATAATTGGGGTTTGGAGGTTGATAATTGAGAGTTTGACTAATATCTGATATTGATTTATGTCTCTGGCCAGGGTTTTGAATAATCTCGTCCATTCTCTGATAATGGGTAAAGCTAAAAAGGGTCCAAAGTTTGCTGTTAGGAAGAAGATTATCACTTCCAAAGCAATAAAAAGGTGAGTTTTTTCTTTTTCTTTCTTGGGTGTTGGTTCCTTCATTGGGTTGGTCTTGCTCTATTTTGATTGCTTGAAATCCTGTCGAATTCAGCTACAAAGAAGAGGTTTTGAACCCAGAGAAAAAGGATATTGTGAAGGAAAAGTTGCCCAGAAACATGTAAGCTACTATTCTCACTATTTGCCCCTTGCCCCCTTTTAATTTTTGTCCTGAATTTATTGTTTTTCTCCCTTTCTCTGTTGGTTAAATTTGTGGTTTGGATTTGTATTGTTTAGTCCAAGTCATTCTTCGGCACTTTTCTTTCAATACAATACTGCCCTGGGACCTCCTTACCGGGTTTTAGTGGATACCAACTTCATCAATTTCTCAATCCAGAATAAAGTGAGTGCTTTCTTTTGTTTTAATTTTATAGCTTTTTGTTTCTCTCTTTCAAATAAACAAATGATAATTCTGGCTCTACATACTTAAGTTTCCATGGAATACACAGCTCAGGTTTGTAGTATTTGATATGTTTGCAACTATATGTAGATGACATGCCTTATGCATTTGATGCTCATAATAAGATTATCACTATTACATTGTAAAAATACTTAACAATTTCAATTGCGATAGATTTTTGTAGTTGTCTCTTTCTCACACAATTTTTGACATTCTTTATGTAGTTGGATCTGGAGAAAGGGATGATGGACTGCTTGTATGCAAAATGTGAGTTTGAAGTAGATGATAACATGTCTTAATTTATGTATTTAATTTTTAGTTTAGCTGAATGCCGAGGTTACTACTAATTTTAGATATTGTGTTGTGATATTCTTTGCTATTATTAAGAAGCTCATCTCTGTAATGTGACATTGTATATGTGAATTAGACATCCCATATTATATAGTTACCTCTGTTCTATTGGTATTTTGGACTTTCAGGCACTCCTTGTATCACAGACTGTGTGATGGCAGAACTTGAAAAGTTAGGCCAAAAATATCGCGTAGCTCTAAGGTACATGCTCTGTCTTGATTCTTATAAATTTATATTCTTACATTTGAGATGTACCGTTAAAAAGTTGGCTCCCCCATTTGAGTGAGGTACCTAAATATAATCAAGTCTATGTTTGTTTGCTATGCTTGTCCATGCTTTCTGCATGTTTTTGTTTTTCACTATATGCTTTTATTAGTTAAGTTTATGCCGCATAATAAACAATATTTCTTTTGTATATTCACTGCTAAAACCCTTGTTTTTTCAAATGATAAAAGATTCAAATAGCCTACTTATAATTTTCATCCATTATCATACTCTCTTCAAGCTCAAGTACAAATTTTTTAAATTATTAAAGGCAAAACATCTCTCTTTAATTTACGAAGGTCAAGCCTCTGTGCATATTTCTCATATAAGTTGCCTCCCAATCTAGTAAAGAAGAGGGATTATTTTATTCTTGTTTCAACTTCTAGCTGTATTTATTTATTCCTTTAACACATAACAGGATTGCCAAGGATCCTCGATTTGAGAGAATACTATGTACTCACAAAGGGACATATGCTGATGACTGCCTTGTCGAGAGAGTTACTCAGGTGTGATATATTTTTATGAGCTAAATGCTCATAAGCATCTAGTAGCAATTTGATTATTAAGATTAATGATTTTCCTAGCTGGATCGGAAATAGTCTATTTGCTGTTCTTTTTACCCGTATTATGATCATGAGGAATGAAAAGCAACTTTTCATTTATCTTTTGTTCTATAATGAAGGCAAGTGCCAACGCAAGATGATGGTCAATTTGGTTCATTTCTAGATCCATGTACAAATTTTCATTCATCTTTTATTCTATAATAATGTCTAGGGCAATTATAAGAGGATGGTAAATTTGGTTGATTTCTAAATCCTTACATTTTTTGTTACTGATATCTTATAACGTGGGACTGTGATAGTTGAATCTATTAACGGTATATGGTCATCTAAATTAGTAAACAAATGTCTCCTGCTACTCTTGAGATGTAAAGTGAATAGAACATTGGTATACAAATGTCATCTCCCATGTTGTAAATTGGAACTATGAAAAGTTGTAGCAAATTTTTATTTTTGTTTTGAATTCATAGCCAAGAAATAGGTATCACAGAGGATAAACTCTTCATTCTTTATGTTAATGGAATTCATCTCCAAATTCTTTCTTGTAAATTCAATATTCATTTTAAATGAATTATTTTATTAAAATGATTTCAAATAAAAGTAATGATATTACCCATTTTCTGCTTATATTTGTCTTTTCCTTTATTTATGCAAACTATTTTCTTGGAAACAGCATAAGTGCTACATTGTTGCAACATGTGATCGGGACTTAAAGAGGAGAATTCGGAAGGTAAAGTCACATTCATTTTTCATCTTGTTTGATATTGTATTCTGATGCATCATCCATTAACTGAATTTCTGTATTACAGATTCCCGGTGTTCCAATAATGTACATCACCAAACACAGATATTCAATTGAGCGGTTGCCAGAAGCAACAATGGGTGGCGGTAAATACTCTTGTTTAGGGAAATTTATAATGTTTGACTATGAAATTGAACTTAGATACACAACTTGCACAACTTTATTTATAAAATACGTAAATTAAGCTTCATTGACTTTGGCTCATCAACTCCCAAGCTGTTCTTTATTTACGATGTTTTTTGTCACCTGCATATCTTGAATTCATGTGGAAATAGATGATAACCGTGGTTTTTTGTATTGTCAATTACCCTGGTAAATATAATCTACTATAATCATAATAGAAGAAATCTACAGACCTTATCTTTCTCACATGACTAAAGCTAAGTTTCAGCTTAGGTTAAAGTTAAATTTGTTGTGAAGCTTAACAAATTTTTTTCTTTTTACACCGGAATTTAGTTGATTTCATTGACTCTCTCAAATTAAACGTAACTTCAAGTTGTTGATGATGAAATTTCATCAATTCTTTAGGTAGTCATGAATGGAAATGAATTATTGATTCATCATTTAGGTAGTCTTGTATATATTTGACACTCAAATTGACGTACCTGTGATTCTCAATGCAGCACCAAGAATTTGATGCAGTCAAACCAAAACCGGTAAAGCTTGCTATACCAAAAGTATGGACACTAAGAAGTACGAAATCCTGCTACAGTACCTGCATGTTTGGTCTTTTTGCTGTCTGGAATTAATTCTACCGGAAGCTCGAGAATGAACAAAAAGCAACTCTTCAATGGGTATTATACCTGAATTTTTCTCAGTCTAACTTATAGGTGTAGGATCTGTCAATGGTCAGCAGAATTCTGAGAATTCTTGAAACGATGTTTTTTTTTTTTTCTTTTCTTTTTTATTGCTTGAGAAGGACTTTATTTTCCTTTAGTCTAATATGTATTAGTTGATCCTTAAAGTGTCAGAAGACTGAATCAGAGGAGAATTCAAGACTACTATTTTACTTCTTTAAAAGCCAAGCCTCGTTCTCAAAAAAAAAATTGTTTCAAATTTTTGTGTTTAATTATGCATATATCATATATAATTATACTCATGTTCTTAGACATAAATTATACTCATTCTTAGACATAAATTATACTCAACATGTCATTTGATTTAACTTGTTTTCTTAATAACTTCAACTGGGTGTATGTATAACCTTCAATTCAACATGATATATTTCATGTCAAATACGGAAACAAAAATTGCTAAGAATTAATTTCATTTTATGCTTAAAGTGTCTATATAACAAAATTCTTCAATGTTTTTAGAGGTTTAGAAAGGTATAAAGGCAAAAAAAGAGATTTACCTATGGATTCTGGATAGAGTTATACATTACATGTATATTAGGGTAGCTATTAGTATGAGAACTTCAAGAATATATGCAAACAAAAGTTATTGATATGCTTGTTCAATTTAATTTTGGTTGCGCTTGTTAAGGTTTAGCAAAAAAAAAGTATTAGCTTATTGCATTTGTTTCTATGGTTGAATTGGTTTTGATTAACAAAGCAGTGGAAATAACTAACAATATCTTTGAATATTAGAGGGGAGACTTGGGAAATAAAATATTTCCGTCTATGTTGAAGTAAGAAAGAGAATATATATATATATATATATATATATATATATATATATATATATATATATGAATAGA
>Ga0209589_1008198_pt1 | contig 16405 bp, 5 predicted proteins | sample CowpeawhiteBW_FD_187525 | JGI IMG/M metagenome (GOLD analysis project Ga0209589, IMG submission 187525) | Root nodule microbial communities of legume samples collected from California USA - Cow pea white BW (SPAdes) (version 2) | ecosystem: Host-associated > Plants > Roots > Nodule | place: USA... | reverse complement strand
TCTCACGTCTCACGTCTCACGTCTCACGTCTCACGTCTCACGTCTCACGTCTCACGTCCCACGTCTCACGTCTCACGTCTCACGTTCCACGTCTCACGTCCCACGTCTCACGTCCCACGTCCCACGTCTCACGTCTCACGTCTGTGTCGCGTCTCATGTTTCACGTCTCTCGTCTCTCGTCTCATGTCTCACGTCGTAGGTCTCACGTCTCACGTCTCACATCTCACGTCCTACATTCCACGTCCCATGTCTCACGTTCCAGGTCCTACGTCTCACGTCTCACATCTCACGTCGCACGTTCCACGACTCACGTTCCACGTCTCACGTTCCACGTCCCACCTCCCATGTCCCACATCTCTCACGTCCCACGTCTCACGTCTCACAGCTCACGTCTCACGTCTCACGTCTCACGTCTCACGTCTCACGTCTCACGTCTCACGTCTCACGTCTCACGTCTCACGTCTCACGTCTCACGTCTCACGTCTCACGTCGCACGTCTCACGTCTCACGTTCCACGTCTCACGTCTCACGTCTCACGTCCCACGTCTCACGTCTCACGTCCCACGTCTCACGTCTCAGGTCCCACTATTATAAAAAATAGATTTTTTTATTGTTTAGATGCGAAGAGATGTGTCACAAAATTTTAATCAAGGGTGGACAAAAAATCTATTTTTTATAATCCAATCTATTTTTTCTATGATCTAATCCATTTAATATCTATTTTATTAAAAATTTAATCCATTTAAAATCTATTTTATTGGATATGGATATCAATCTGATATATATTTTATGAATTGGATATCCATTCTCTAAATCTAGATTTTCAAAATGGATAATCCAAAATATCCAATCCAAATTTTCATTTTATATTTTTGGTTAGGTTAGGCTAAAGGTTGAAACGGACTAGTCCAAATTTAGTCGTATTTGAGTGAGTTGGCGTGTTCCTATACAAAATTTGACCGAATTCTATCAAGTCAGTCTCGATTTAAATTTGGCCCAGCTGGTCCTGGACAAAATTTGGAAGTATTCGGTTGAGTTCACCCCGACCCAAATTTGACGGCATTGGGCTGAGTCGACCTAGACAAAATTTGACCGTATTCGGCCGAGATAACCGCGACCAAAATTTGGTTGTATTCAGCCTAGTTGGCTCCAATCAAAATTTGGCCGAATTCAATCGAGTTGGCCCCGATTGAGATTTGACCGAGTCGGCCCTGACCCAAATTTGGTCGTATTTGACTAAGACGACCTAGGGTGAAATTTGGTCGTATTCAAATGAGTCGATCACGATCGAAATTTGGCCGTATTCAACTGAGTCGGCCACGACCGAAATTCAGTCGAACTCAGTCGAGTCGACTCCGGTCAAAATTCGGTGGTGTTGGCCTCGACCAAAATTTGATCGAGTTGGTCCTGGCCTGAATTTGGTCGTATTTGGCAGAGTCGATCGCGACCGAAATTTGGTCATATTTAGGCGAGTCGGTCCTAACCTAAATTTGGCCAAATTCAGTCGAGTTAGTCATGACCAAAATTTGGTCAAGTCGGCACTTGCCAAAATTTAGCCGTATTCGATCGACTAAGTCCGGAACGAAATTTGACTATATTCAACTTAGTCGGCTGTGATCGAAAATTGGCCATATTCAGTCAAGTCGGTCTCGACCGACGAATTTAGTGGAGTCAACCCTGACCAAAATTTTATTGATCAGGCCCTGACCCAAATGTGGCCATATTTGGTCAAGTCGGCTCTGGCCAAAATTTGGTCGTATTAGGCAAAATTGACCCTGGCTAAAATTCAATCGAATCCAGTCAAGTCGATCTCGCCTGAAATTTTGTCTAGTCGACCTTAGCCCAAATTTGGTCACATTGTCCCCGACCGAAATTCGTTCGAAAGTCATCCAAGTTCATCTCATGCTGAAATTTGGCCTCGTTGGTCTCGACAAAAAATCTGTCAAATTCTATGGTGTCAGTCCTATAAAAAATCTAATACACATCCATTTTGAATCCAAATAATGGATGTGGATCCAAATTTGTGTCCATAGGGCTGACACCAAAGAATTTGACAAATTTGGCCGAATACTTCCAAATTTTGTCCAAGACCAACTGAGTCAAATCTCGATCGGGATCAACTTGACAGAATTTGGCCTAATTCAACCAAATTTTGTATAGGGTCACACCAACTCAATTAAATACGACTAAATTTGGACTAGTCCTTCTCAACCTTTAGCCTAACCTAACAAAAAATATAAAGTAAAAATTTGGATTGGATATTTTGGATTATCCATTTTGAAAGTCTAGATTTCGAGAATGGATATCCAATCCATAAAATATATAAAATGTAGATTAGATTGATATCCAGATCCAATATAAAGGATTTTAAATGGATTAGATTTTTAATAGAATGAATATTAAATGGATTGGATTATAGAAAAAATGAACTGGATCATAAAAATTGGATTTTTTGTCCACCGTTAATTAGAAGACCGTTAATTAGAAGAGAATATGTTATATATCTACATGATGTGTGAAATGTTGGCTCTTCTTCTATCTTACCCTTCAACAATGGAATTGGGATTTACATGTGATACTAACAAGAGTCTCATAAAAGCATTGTTTTCCTAATAAGAGGAAGATGGTGTTGCTACATACGACATATAATCATAATATAAGGAGCACATCATCAACATTGCTCATAGTGTTTTCCTAATTTACATAAAGTCTAATTAATTGGGAATGTAAACTTTTTGCTTTGGCTTCTTTACTCAAATGGGCAACTACACCATACATATATCGATTTAAAGTAAAGATCTTTGGAGTTTTTTTTTTTAAATCTTAATGGTAAAAACATTGGTGCTATCTATATTTAATAAGATAAATATAGTTAATTATTTTACCTCTATATTTTTTGTTTTGTTCTTTTTTTATATATTTAAGAACTTCATCTTTTACATTTTAGTTGTAGTGGTGGTTTTGTAAGAAAAGTATTTATGGACAACAAACATGTTATATGTCCAAGCTGCTTAAAATAATTTGAGATTAGATTTTTTTTTTATTAATTTTAAATTGAATAAAGAAGAAAATAATCAATCATTTTGAGTTGTGTTGAGTCTATAGGTACCTAAAAAGCAAAAATTATTTATAATTTAAAAATTAATTATTAATTGATTAAATGAGTTTTCTTTACGAACATACTTCTACGTAACTTTTAAAAGATTATATATATATATATATATATATATATATATATATATATATATATATATATATATATATATATATATATATATATAATGCTTTAAAATAATTTCAGTCAAAACTTAAATTAATTAAGATGGAAGTAATGTAGATGTGATACAGACTTGGAAATGACAAAAGAAAAATGTGTTGAATGTGAATCTTCTATATCTTTATTGTTTTTTTTAAACATAATATATTATTATATATAAAAAATTTTGTGAGGTGCAAATTCTCAAAATCTAATATCTAACTCAATAAAAGGTAAATTTAATTGAAGTTGATTAAATTTAAAAAAAAAATACTAGGTTAAATTAAAAGGGGTTTTAAATTGAGTTAAATTATTTTAGATTTGGGAATAAGTCCATGTGTACAAATTTTTGAACAAGTAGAAAGTTGTTGTGTATAAAAATGTATAGAAATTATAACTTAAAAAAAGTGACACTAGTGAAAAAATAATTGATTAAATGTTTTTTTTCTATTTTTCAACCATCAATTCAAGTCTTATGTGGCAATATTTATTGTGCAAAAGAGGAAGTTGATCCATATAAGGAGTGAGTGAAGAAAGACAACACTATCTTTCTTCGATGTGAGATCCACTGAGGTGTTTTTTAGCACTGGATTCTAACATTTTTCCTCTCATAATAATCCCATTAAATAAAGTCCTAGTCATGTGAAAGGTACAATAATGAAGACACCTCATTTGCCCTTTCTCTTAATTAAGGATCCTGATTAGTTTAAGTGACAGTTAAATCTCACCAAATTAGTGAGAAAAGTATTCCATACTTTCTCTTAGAAACCAACTTTTGACCCTCCACGTTTTCTCCTCCAATCTTTTGGTTGGAAGCGTTTTGCACATAAAAAAAAATAAAAATCCCTTTTGAACCTTTATGTTAGCCACACACATTCAATGACAAAATTCCAAAGCAACAACAATCCAACATATAACAGTTCGGACTTATAATGGGAAGTATGTTAAACTGTCCAAACATCCTTTGTCAATAACAATTTTAGTGTCTGTGTGAGTGATATTTTTAAACCATAAATCATTTTAGAAGTATTTTTTTTGTTATTCTGACCTCAAATTTATTGAAATATCATCGTCAAAGTCAATTTTCACAACGATAATCGTTCACTTTGAAGCTTAAGGTATTAGGGTGGAAATAGAAAGCAATATTTAAATTGCTTTTTACTTGAACTTTTAAGTAATATAAAACTATTTGAAATATTAAAACATGTGTATATGAATTTATCCAATGCCATATGCAGCTTATCAAACCATTTTAATATGCAAACATTGTTTTTGGTTTGTGTTTTGAACATAGGGTGCATATTCATATGATCCTTCACCTTTATTCCCGACAACTGTGGTCTTTATATCGAACATTATTAAAAGTTAGCACTTGAGATTTTAGTTCCAACCAAACATGTGGATTTCTATCCATTATGGTCAACCAATGGTTAATATATTATAGAGAAGGTGCAAGAGAGGTGTTAAAGATGACGGAGGTGTGCCTGAACTGTGTCAGGCAAAACATAAAGAATTGAACATGCGAAGAAAAGTAGAAATAAGGTAAACTTTTATTCATGTGAGGAAGGAAACTATATATATAGATAACTATAACTACTAAATATTATTATCATAATTTATTGCTATTATCATTATTATTATTATTATTATTATTATTATTATTATTATTATTATTATTATTATTCAGTTGAAGGCAGTACTGAGATAGTTCTTGACAACATTTTCATTCAATATTTGCAACACTCTGGTGTTTGTAGGGCCTACGTATCTTGGTGTCTTGAACTGATTAGCAGCAGATCCAAGTGCCACGTAATGCTCCAGAATCTTCTGGAATGTTCCTTTCCTCACAACTCGGAGTTCAAGGGCACCAATGCAGTTGACTTTGCGAGAACTGGTGTAGCCAACATCAACAAAAGCCTTGTCCATGCAATTGCAGCATCCACCAAGAACTTCTTCACTTGCTTCTCCACTGATTTCCCAGAATATAACATAATGCCCTGGCTCTTTGGACAAATCTATGTGGCTTGTGTAGTCTATAACTTCTAATTTCTCCTCTGCCAACAACTGAGATGCTGCTTCCACAGCTATCTGCAAATCTTTCTCTGTGTTCTTGTCAATGTTGATGGTAAGCAGAAGATTGCTTCGCCTAACAAACTTCACTTCTGGAGCTGAGTTATGGAACCCCATAACCTTCACCACATCTCCAAGTCGGTACCTGTACAGGCCTGTAAATTTGGCCAAGTTATAACATTCATGATCAGTATATATAGGAGTGATAAGGTGGATTAGTGGTTAGATAGAGGGAAAGGGAGAAAAGGTTTCGGGTTCGATCTTCCTGCTAATATTTGCCCATAAAAAAATTCATGATCAGTATATACATATGGTAGGAAAAAGCTTGGTTGTACTGTTGTATTGTTGTGACAGCATAGCCTGTGTTACAGAATGCATGTAAATATGACAAACAAAGGACATGCATATAAGTCAAGGTAATGTCAGAAGCACGAAACAAGTGCAGGTAAAGATATGTTTGGATGAACTTTTAGAAGAAAAAAAAAATTAAATTCATGCAGTAACATTTATAAATTATATATAAACTAATTTTAACATATAATGAAATCAATTTAAAATATTTTTCCTATTTTTCTATTAAGTGAGTGTTTGTGAAGAGAGAGATCCACACGTAGCCTAAATCCAAAATTTGATGCCAGCAACTAAGAATGGACCTGTCTCTGAATGGTACAAATATTGATGTGATTAGGTATGTACTATATGTTACTTTGGAAATCACTAGGAATTCTTTTTCTTAAAGTTGGTCCCATGTAGGTCATCTCAAGAAGCATAAAAAGAAACAGAACCTCTTAACCATTCTCCCTCCGAAAAAATTAGAATTAAAAAACACTAATCTGTGAAATAAAGAATGAGTTTCTGCAAACATTATGGCAGTATCAAAATTTCCAATTTTGACAGAAGAAAGAGATGGTTTGAGGAAGGGTCATGATGATGAATTCATGGTCCTGATTCATTAATTGGAACAGGAAAAAATTGCACGAGAAGAGTTTGAATACCTGCTGGATTGGTGATGACTACCTCGTACTCCTCACCAACCTTCACATCAGTGAGCCCCACAGGCTTAGGATCCATACAAAGGAAACTGCCATTTGCATTAGTTTCTGCCGGCTCTCTCATTGGAATGAATTCAAAGTAGCCAATTTGAGGAAGAACAGTGTAGGTGGCCAATTCAGGTGGCACTCTTGGTTTCACATTGGTGCCTATCCACCCTTCAGAAGATCCATAATCTGAAGTCAACAAAGGCAACTCTCCAGCATAATGCCTCAACTTCTTCAAATAAGGTTCCATTGACCCAGTCATGATGCCATAAACATACTTCACATTTGGGAAAAGCTCTGGTATTAGGCCATACCAGTTGCTCAGTCCCATGCACTTATTGTGGATCAAGTTGGCCAGCTCAGGGTCAGGTTTCAGCAGCTTAGACATCGCTATCCTAACAGAAGGCACTGTGATCTTGCTGTTCAGCACCCCTTCTTTGATGTCAACACAAAGCTCCTCCCACACTTGCTCAAAGGTCCTAAAAGCACTCACAATGCTGTGTGCAAAGGTGGAAGACACCATATGAACTTCCTCCCTGAAGATTAGTCCACACAAGAGGTGACAATACAGTGATTGGTGAAAATCAGGACCAAATATAACTTCATCAGGGCTGCAAAATGGGGACTGAATGGCCTTCATTGCAGTCCTGAACCCTGGACTGCGAAACACATTGGTTGTGGCAGTTCCTGCTAGCACACCCCCTTCTGTCTTGAACTGCTTGCTGCTGTAGACAAAGCCCAAGGCTTTGCCATTGTTCATGGGAAATTCCCTACATCATGGAATTGTTGTCGGTTGTTATTTCCAACTAGTACAAAAAATTATTGAGGAAAAGGATAAACAAGAGATGAAATTGAAAACCTGTTCCTGAAGGCAAAAGAGGTGTGGTATATCTGCACTGTGGTGTCAAACAGTTCCTCATTCCATGGTACAAATTTTGGCTTTCCTTGAGTGGTGCCAGAACTGCAAGAATACAAATTTTCTCCCTTTTCAGCATCTGAACTGCAAATTCAATTACTTATTTGAAACAAACTGACCTCAAAGACATGGCTGTGATGGGTTTGCCAGTGAGAACAGAAGAAGTATCTCCATCAAGTATTCTATTGATGTAAGGCTCCAAGTCCTTGTGAGTGACCAGTGGAACAAAGGCTTTAAAACTCTCAGGGTCAGTCCTTCCATTCAGACCCAAATTCAGTAAGTACTCAACAGAAGCGTTATCTTCCAAAATCCTTTTCAGTGTTTCCCTTTGAATCCTCTCAGCATCCTTTGTCACCCTCTCAAATTCCTCCATCACTCTCTCCATGTTAAAATCTTCCACTTTCTCCAACATCTTCACAATGCTTCAGCTGCAGCTATTACTGAAGAAGAACGAGAAAACTACTCAATTATACATGGACGAGCAATAAGAGTTGGAGGTTGATTAATGAAAAGGGTAAAATAATAAGAAAATAAAAATAAAATTTGTATAAATAAGAATGACCACATAAATTAATTTTATTAATTTATAATAAATTTCTTAATTACTTTTCAATAATAATTTATCACGTTGGAATTATTTTTTATAAATCATACAAAACAGATATCTAAAATATTATCTTCTTTTGTAATAAAGTATTCATTTTTTTATCTACTAAAGAGAAACTTCTAGAGTATCTAAAATATTTTTTTAATTTAGTGAAAATAAATTTCTAACATGGTGATATCAGTATGATATTCACGATAATAGTGATGAATATTATACATTCAAGATACTTGAAATAAATATTTTTGTTTTTTAAGTTCAAGAATCTAAATAGTTTCATTTGATAGTTTAGTAACTTCCTTACTTTAAAATGGTTTTATGATTTATTTTTGTTCGGTTACAAAATTTTTCAAACTACCGGTGTTAGAAACTGATACTGCTTTGAGCAAACAAGTCTATGAACAATATATATATATATATATATATATATATATATATATATATATATATATATATAAGAATATTTATTGTTTTTCTTTAAATAAAATTTTCAAAATATGGCTAACACCCCAAATTATAATAATTTTCGTAGGTTGGTCCAGAAATAATAAAAATAACCTAAATGGGAGTGTAGTTATCATATACGGAGTGAGTTAAGTAATTTAATCCCAAAATAAAACTAGAGGTATATTTGAAGAAAACTAAACTGAGCTAAGTCCATATCCACTTTTCTGATCATTACATTTTATTTTATTATTGATTATTAATATATTTATTTCAATTTCAATAATTTTATTAACAAAATCCAGAAGCTTCTCTACTTTCATATCTCTGAGACAATTATTTTATTCTTTATTTATTTACTATTTTTTTTAAACACTAAAATTTTAAAAAAGTTATATTTTGATAAAGATTTTTTTATAAATTTGACAAAGTTTGCATAAATAAAATTAAAATAAATATATTTTTAATTAAAATAAAATCATAAAATTGTATTTTTATCTAAATTGATAATTTATCAAAATTTGTTAAAAGAAACTTTATCAAAGAATCATTTTCCGAGTCCTAAAACTAGTTCTGAACCTACAACTTAGCACTCAGCCTATTCAAAACATCATCCCTACCATCATCTTCATCTCTTTCAAACGCGTTTCTCTGTCGCGCTTATCGACAGCCACCAACGACAATGTCAGTTTCCTCCGTCACCACCGACAATATTATCGGCGCCGGCCAACATCAGAAGCCCTCTCAGCCTTGCCGCCGTTGAAGACCTTCTCCTGCAACCATGACCTCCGTTCACCGTTCACCCCTTTCGTCTCCGACTTCGAACCACCAACGTAACCTCCGTTGCTGCTACACCATTTCCTTAACGTATCTACCAGTTTTCGTCGCCTTTCACCGCCGGTTCTGCTCCACACCAGCCCTTGTCCGGGCTTTCGCTGGAGTCAACCGTCAGAACTTCGTCGGGGCTCCTCCCTCATTTCCATCCTCGCGCCATGTTCGAACGAGAACCACCAGCAGCCCGTCGCCATTCCTCTGCTCGAAGTTAACGTCAAGATATAAATTGTGCTGTTCTCTCTTTGAAAACGTCAAGATAGTCGCGTCTTGGTCTGAACCCTAACTCCTCTGCTTCACTCCGACCACCGTCTGTACCACCAGTTCTAATTCTCCGATTATCCCCTTTTTATTTAATTTTCTGTGTTTTTTTTAATATATGAATTGGACATTATTCTCCGACAATGGAGATTTTCTTCTGGTTTGATTAAGCTGTGCAGAACAGTAGCTTAATTGTTATGATTCTCTCTGATTTAATCACTTTTTTTAGCATATGAAAGGAATTTCTCTTAACTAATTCACGTTTTCTATTTTGTTCTTCTTTAATCTCTCTGTCTGTTTTTTATGAAAATACGTTTAAAACAGTCATAACATGAAGAATCAAGCAAAGGGAAGATCAAATGAATCAAAAGAATGAATTAAAAACGAAGAAAATCATAATGCAAGAGAGATCATAAAGCTAAACACACATGAAGAAGCAAATTACAGAAGAATATATAAGAGTATTCAATAGAATCCATATAGAAGAGATGATGAATAAAAAACCTCCGTTGCAGTGATAGTGTGATGGCTTTCAAAAATCCTCTTCTCTACCTTCTTCCCGATCCTTCAAAATCCAGTCGCTCTGACTTTCTCTGTTTTTCTTTATTCCCCAATTTCTTTCTCCGTCTGTATTTATAGCCTCCCAAAAGTTAAGTGAAGCGTGGTGTATGCGTTAGTTAAATTAGTAATGTTGTCTTTGAGTTCAGTGAATGCGAGTGAATGCACGTGAGAATTAATTGTGTTTTGTGTTCTTGTGTTAAGTGAGTTACGTGAGTGCGTGTGATTGAGTTAGTTTTAATTGCAGTGCGTGAGTGAGTGACAATTGTGAGTCAGTGTGTAAGAGTGTGTTAGGGTGAGTATGTGGTGTAAAAATGAATTAAAATCATTTTTAAATTTTGCTTAAAACTACCTTTTTGATCCAAATCTTTTCCAAATTTTGTCTTATAAGTTCTAAAGTTATTTTTGTGTTTAAATAAATCTTAATTTTGGTCTTGTTCAATTTAGTCATTTTTTTAATACCGTTTAAATCATTAATTATTATGAACAAGTGAATATCATGTGTCACCTTGTGTTTTTTTTTTCTTTTTTTAAATATCCACGTGTCAATCCAGCAGTGTGTCACAAATCAGAAACAATGTTTTATATTCAATTTGATTCTTATATTTGTTATTTTTGTTCAATTTAGTCCCATTCTTTTAACATGAAACAATGTTGTCCCTATGTAAATTGAGATCAAATTTAATTTTTATATTAAAATTTATTTATTATTCACATCATTAAAACTTCTATATAAAAATCAAATTTGATCCCAATTTCGATATGGACAAAATTGCTTAATTTTAAACTAAATTAAACAAAAATAACAAATATAGGGACTAAATTGAATATAAAACATTGACTTTGACACGTGTCACGCTACTGGATTGACATGTGGATATTAAAAAAAAATAAAAAAATATTAAAAAATAAAAAACCACGAAATGACACGTGACAACCACCGTTCATTACCCTTAATGATTTAAACAGTGTTAGCAAAAATTGATCAAATTGAACAAAATTAACGAATGAGCACAAAAAATAAAATTATGACTGATTTGACATAACTTGACGAAAATTGAGACAAAGAAGATATTTTAACCTTAAATTATTAACCAATTAATTCTTCTTTTAAATTGTTAATTTTTATTTTTTATATAAAATTTATTTCACTTTTTTTTATTATTTACTATTTATTATTTTTTAAAAGTTTTGAAAATCATTTTATGTGTCGGGACAAAATCAGAATTTGAGAATCATTTAAACGATCTAACCATAATTGATCTACTCAAAACAACAGTTTCCTTTAAGCATACAATCATTTGAATCTCAATAAGTAGACAAAGTTCAACAATTTCATTAAAACTAACTATAGAAAATCTATAAATAGTACATTTATCAATTGGCAAGTGTACTAACCAGATCACCCCTTAGCAATAATTTATCTATAACTTGAAATCAAAAAGCATTAGTTTCCCTTAGTTAGATCAAGCTCTAACTAATTAGCTTAAAGAATTTACTCTTCCTAGACACATATACATATAATACTCATAAAGTTGAACATATTTTAATACTCCTAAGCAAATATAGATTCATATTGAACTTTTGAGTCATATGTATCTATAACACATACATGCAAAACTTCTACAAATGACTCAAGAGAATGGTAAAATATGAACTTATTTAAAAAAAAAAATTGATCAGAAGTAATTGTTGTAGTCTAAGTCAAGATTCTTATGACATACTCTAATTTTGAAAAAGAAAATGAATAAGTTAATCATAATCTTAAAAATAACTTCGGAAAATAAAAATAAAAATGATAATTTTAGAGAGATGATTGTTTTTATAAAATAAAAATCGACTAAATTATTGTTTTCATTTATAAATTTTATATTTTAATAATAAAATATTCAAGTTCAATTTTTAAACATCATTAGTATTTATTAAATACTTCCATGATTAATCTTAGTTATGGGATTAAATTATGAGCAATTAAACTAAATAAAAATATCATGTATTTTTTAAGTTATGTTGAGTAAATTTTAGTTTTCATTAAGCAATGATGGGCGATGTATATAAATTTATAAATGTATGAGATAAATTTGTTAATTTTATCATGACTAGATAGCAATTCATTAATTTTATCTGCCACAAAATCTTGTCTTAATTTTTAAAATTTATATGGAATATGTTTGCCTTAACTTGTGAAGTATAACTAACTATATATACATATTAATTTATCTTGAAATAAAAAGAAAATAAAAAGTAAGCCAAATAAATTAAAGTCGTTGTTTCGGACCACAATTTGTACACACACGATAAATATGTGAGGGATAGAAGAAGAGTCTGATTGAATTGATGAACTGAATAATGCGAAGGGTAGTGTTGGGCTTGCATCACACATATAGGATGCAAAATCCCCTTAAAAATATATAAATTTATTTTTATAATATTTACATAATTCTTTGGATATATTATCTTCAAAATAAAATGAAAGTTTCATAAAATATAAATATTTTGAATAGTTCCTATACATATTTTTAATATATATATATATATATATATATATATATATATATATATTTATATCACATAACATATTATATTAAAACTAGGTCAGAACAAATCAAATACAAAAATTAACATATGATAAACGAACTAAACCAATAAAATACATAAAACAAGTAATAAATTTTAAACATTGAGTCAATAACTTTTATCTAGTTCATTTAATGAATTAAACATTATTTAACTCAAGTGGTCACTCGTAGCTTGAACAATTAAATATCTAAAAGAAGAATAATGGCTACAGTTTTCTCTTTAATTTGAGTTAAAGTGGTAATTCAAGTTAGTTTTTCCCACCTTTTTCGTTATTTTATTTTGGATGATTGTTGAATGTATTTGGATTTTTTTTTTTTCAAATAATCTTTTAGAGAGAAAATCGATAATAAAATAAAAAAACTAACTTGTACATACAAACTATTTTATACAAATGATTTCATATTCTTATTCTAAATCTGTATTTTTAATTTATAAAAGATTTATTTTTTTCTCTCCTTAAAATTCTCATAAAAATGTTTCACCAAAATGGTTGCGCCGTCCATATATTACGAGATGGATGATTGAGGCGCAGAGAGTTGCAGGGATAGAACGGAAAGTTAACGAATTCCGGCGCCAACAGTGCCACGTCACTCTCATTATGAAGCAATGTGGTGAAGAAAGAAAGAAAGTTAATGTTAATGTTAATGTGATCCAAACAAAAAGTTTGTTCATCTCATGACATGTGAAAAATGGTGTTATTTAAGTTTGTAAAGCAAAAAACAACCTTATCCTTAACGATTATGTCTTAGTTTGTCTTGTCAATTCACCCACAAAATCTAAGAATCACTTTGAATGGCTCTCCTGTATCTTCAACTCATCTCTATTACACACCGGCCATCAAACTTTCTTCTTATTGCATCCATTAATGCACTCTTATATATTAAAGTTTGAGTACAGATTTCATTCACATCTTTGATTCATTTTATGGTTTAACAAAGACAAACTTTTAAGTTGTTTGCCATTGAAATTTTAAAATTATAGGTTAAAAATGAATTTTAAATCTACTTAATCTCACATAATCAATTTGTCAGTATTTCACTCATATATTATAAAATTGTCTTATTTCTGGGTCGATGTAAAATTTTTAATATTATATGAATTTATCACGTTCAAAATTCAATTTTTTAATTTTTTAAGTTATATTTAAAGTAAATTTGAAAGTTTGAAGAACTTTGTTTGTTTACGAGTACAAGGTGTTTAAGATTAATAAAAAGATAATATTTTACTATTTTAAGCTATAAAATAAATAAATAAAAAAACTTAAAGTTATAATGATAAAAAATATATATTTCATTCTTCAATTTTTATATATGTAGCTATCTAAATTTTGTTTTTCTTTTAATTTTTGTAAGTTGTTGACATAGTCTTTTTTTTTTCCCATTAGAATTATAATTTTTGATTTGTGTAATTTTTCCTTTCGATCTCAAATCTTTCTTTTTGTGTTTGTTGCATGGACGGAGTTATAGAATTATTGTCAATTTCAAGTTAACTATTTTGCTATATATATTATTATGCTTACAATCAACTTCATATAAATCTTGTAAGAGATGTGAATTCATATCAATCTTATAAGGGATGTGAATAAGATAAGAAAAGAAAAATCAGTTTTAGTTCTTTTATTATTTTATTTATAATTAAATTTTGTATTGTAAAATTCATCTATTTAGGTAAGATGACATTTTTCAACTTTAATTTAAATTGGGTAATGTTTTTATCATATTTAATCAAATAGACTGAATTGAGCTTCCAGTGAAATCTAGTAAAAAATTTACTGGTAGAAGACTTTTTCAATGCTTAGATTAAGAGAGTAAAGATTTATTGTGAAAATAATGAATGAGATGAGTTAAAATTACCCTCTTACTCTTTAAAAGACAAATAATATGTATAGGACTCTCAAGTACATGAATTTTAATTTTTATTAATAACCAGTACAAGATAATAATATATTAGTAAAATACCACCAAATATCAAATAATATATTCTGAGTGTTGAGAGTGTAAAATACTTACATGAACCAAAATACGCATAAGTTTGAAAATATATAAGCAAAATTCATGAAAAAAAAATGTAATTAGATACTTAATTTTAATATAAAAAAAGTATGATTTAATTATTTTATTATGTTGATGATCTCATAAAAAAAATATTCGTGGATGCAATTCATACTAACATTACCGACCACACTAATAATTAATTAATACCGAAAACAGACAAATTATATAACAACAAAACAAATAAATTTTTAAAGTTTGAGACTTAGATGTGCAATTAAGATAACATATCGAAATAGAAAATTTAAAATTATACTTTAATAATTTATTTATTTTTATTACTTCACATTTTCTTTATCTTGAATAACATTAACATGCATACATGAGAGCATGCTTTGTTAGGTGGACACTCCTTCCATAGTGTGTTTGTTTTTTGAGCAAATGTATTCACTGTTCGATAATAAAGTTAGAAAAATGAGATTACATTACAAAATACTATAGAATCGAAAAATGAAAATTATCATTTCAATTAAACTATTTTCCTTAGAGTAAAAAGATTTGTGATAAAAGCTGGATCAATAATATTTTTATATTGATTATCTTTTAATATTTATAATATATTTTTATTTTGAAGTATAAATTTTTATAATAATTGTATACTATAATCAGGGACGAATTTTAGAAAGATGATAGAAGTCATCCACAATTTTTAATTTTTTTAAAATATATGTTAAAATTTGTTTTAATTTTGTTTTAAATAATTTGTTTTAATCTTTTAGATAAATTTTAATTTTTTTTATAAAATATAATATTTAGTGTTAATAAATAATAAAATATAAAACTAAATATAATAAAAATAATAAAATTTATTGAGCTATTTTTCTTCTTTCCTCTCATTGTTTTCTCACATATTATATTGATCTTCTACTTTTTGCCTATCTTCTTTTGTGTCTGAAAAAGAAAAAAAAAAGTTAGACACAAATTCATTTCATTTCTCATCTTTTCTCCTCTTTCTTCCATTTTATAAAAAGGTATCTCTCATGTTTCTTGATAATGAAATATTAGTTTGATATTTAGTGTTTTTTCATCTCATGAATTTTTTTGTATATTTTTTTTTTATGAATATGGGAGGAAAAGTTATGCCTATATTTTTGTTATAACTATTTTTATAAAATAAGTTTTTAATTGTGATTTGATTATAATAGATTTTTCTTTGAATAACTACGTCTCTTGATTTTCGATTACATTTTGATAACTTATTTTTTAGTTTTAATTTTTTTTAAATAGATATATTTAGGAAGAATAAAATAAGGGATTCATTTTTTTAAGTGATAAAACTGTGAAGATAAAAATAAGACAAATTTACTTCACATATTTTCAAATATGATACTAAGGACCAATTGTTAAAGGAGATAAATCCTTTTTTAACCATTTCAAGAATTATAGGTGAGAAATTTCATATTAATCACCAGTGTAATAAGGGCTTTTGGCCCCGGTTATGTTCGGCATTCTGCCTCGGTTTTAGAACCGAGGCATATTGGGGTGAGACCAAAAGGGGGTGCCTTTTGGCCTCGGTTATCACCCGAGGCGTAAAAGCACTTTTCTGCTTCGGTTGTCGAGGGACCAGAACCATAGGTTCAACAATATTTTTTTTAATTAAAAATTTCGCAGAGCCTTTGACCTCGGTTATGGTAAGAACCGAGGCCATATACCCCGTCACTACCCATCAACAACCATCCATCATCAACAAACCCATTCTCAACAAACCCATTCTCTTCAGATTCACCCACTTTCCACTTTCCAGTTCATGAAAAAAGATTTAACAGAAACCAACAATATTACAGACGAATCATGTGT
>Ga0209589_1008193_pt1 | contig 16414 bp, 9 predicted proteins | sample CowpeawhiteBW_FD_187525 | JGI IMG/M metagenome (GOLD analysis project Ga0209589, IMG submission 187525) | Root nodule microbial communities of legume samples collected from California USA - Cow pea white BW (SPAdes) (version 2) | ecosystem: Host-associated > Plants > Roots > Nodule | place: USA... | reverse complement strand
AGTTGACTTGTTGACCTTTGACTAGGTTTGACTTGTTGACTATAGTTGACTTGACTTAAGCCAACATGCTAATCTATGTTTATTTGCTTTGTAGGTTAATTAGGAGTAAGAAAGCAATGCTAGATGGCGCATGGTGATTGGGAAGCATAAATGATGTGGAGGAGAGAGTAAAGCAAAGGCATAAAGTATAAAGTAAAAGGCATGAAGCAACATGCTAATCCAAGGATCAACATAGCACTATTCTCTTCACAAAACAAGGTGGATAACAAACCTCAATGGGTACTTTAAATAAACAATAGAGAGAACCTCAATATATGAGATGAGGAATAAAACATTTTCTCCAAGATAACTTCTTTTCTTCTTTCTTCTTCAATCTCTGTGATTGCTTCTCACTAGAGGCATTCACAACTTCTCTCTTTGTCTCACTCTATTTTTCTTTCTCTTGACAAACCTGATGTAAGGGTTGCATATTTAAATTGTATAATGGGTTGGGAGCCAATAAAAAAACTTATTTTATTTTTCTTAAATAAATCAGTGTGGACCCAATGAATTGATGACCCACCTGAAAAAACTCCCCCTCAACAATTAATTGGGGCCATAATCAACCAAACTGGCTTGCTCCTTGCATATAACATATTTTCCTGCAGGTAAGATCTTTGTCATCATATCTGACCCATTCTCATCGGTATGGATTTTCTCTAATGACAATTGCTTCATCTCTAATGCATCACGTATCCAATTATATCAGACTTCAATATACTTTGACCTTGAATGAAAAGTTGAGTTCTTGCTAAGATGGATTACACTTTTACTATCACAATATAAAACGTATTTTTCTTGTGATAATCCTAACTCTTGTAGGAATTTATGCATCAATAAGAGCTCTTTAGCAGTTTCTGTAACTACAATATATTATGCCTCTGTAGAAGATAGAGCAACACATTTTTTGTAATCTGGATTGCCATGACACTGCTCCCCCTAAAAAAGTCATCATATAGCATGAAGTAGATTTTCTAGAATCCACATCACCAGCCATGTATGCATTTGTGTAACCATTTAACACAAGCTTACCACTTCCAAGGCATAAACAAACTCTAGAAGTACCTTTGAGATACATAAGTATCCATTTCATAGCTTTCCAATGCTCTTTTCCAGGATTAGCAAGGAAACGACTCACAATACCAACAGCATGAGCAATGTCTAGCCTTGTACACACCATGGCATACATCAAGCTACCAACTGCAAATGAATATGGAATCTTTTGCATTTCTTCTTTCTAATACTCACTTGTAGGACAATCCTTTGAGCTCAACTTAAAGTGACCTGCAAGTGGAGTGTTGACAGGCTTTAAATTTTTCATATTAAATCTCTCTAATACCTTTTCAATATATTTTTGTTGGAATAACCACAATTTTCCATTCTTCATGTCACGAACAATTTTCATGCCAAGGATTTGTTTTACAGGACCCAAATCCTTCTTTGCAAAGGACTTGCTCAACTCTCTTTTAAGACTTTGAATGTCATTTTTATCATGACCAACAATCAACATGTCATCAACATAGAGCAAGAGAATAATATATTTTTCGTTGGGAAATTTCTTCACAAAAACACAATGATCAAAAGAAGTTTTATCATACCCGTGATCCATCATAAAAGAATCAAATTTTCTATACCATTGCCTTGGAGCTTGTTTGAGCCCATACAAGATCTTTCTCAATCTGCAAACAAAATTTTCTTTTCCTTTGACGGCAAAACCTTCAGGTTGTACCATATAAATCTCTTCCTCCAAGTCACCGTGAAGAAAGGCTGTTTTCATATCAAGTTGGTCAATTTCTAAATTTAAACTTGCTGTCAAGCCAAGTACAACTCTGATTGAAGACATTTTAACCACAGGTGAAAATATCTTTTCAAAATCAATACCCTTCTTTTGACCAAATCCTTTCACAACCAACTTTGCCTTGTACCTTGGTTGTGAGTTATTCTCTTCCGAATTCAATTTAAACACCCATTTATTTTTCAGTGCTCTCTTACCTTGAGGAAGCTTCACCAATTCAAAAGTATGATTCTCATGCAATGATTTCATTTCCTCTTGCATGGCTTTGAACCACTTATTTTTCTCTTCATGCAACATAGCTTCTTCATAACATCCAGGCTCTCCCCCATCAGTCAACAACATAAACTCACGAGGGGAATATTTTTGTGAGTGATGTCTTTCTCTAACAGATCTTCTCAAAAGAGGCTCTACAAGTGGTTCAGAAGGTGCTACTTCAGTTGGTTCATTAACTTCAGTCTTAGACACATCAACTACATTCTCCACATCTACATTCACATCCCCCCTATGATCAACAATTATTGTAGGAGGTTCAGGCTCAACATCAATGAACCCATGAGTAACCTATTTTGGCTTTTCTTTCTTCTCAATATCTTCAATGCTTTGGTCCTCAAGAAAAACAACATTTCAGTTTTTAACAATCTTCTTGTCAACCGGATCGTAAAATTTGTAAGCGAAGTCATCACGACAATAACTAAGGAAGATGCACTGTTTAGATTTCCCATCAAGCTTAGACCTTTCATCTTTAGGGATGTGAACAAATGCTTTGTAACTAAACACTCTCAAATGACTATAGGAAACATCTTTCCCCTTCCACATTGTAACATCCCTACTAGAAATTACTTAATTAAAATAAGTAAATAAGAAATGAATATCAAACGTCAAACTTTTATTATTCCTAACGTGGGAAAAATTCAAAACATAAATCAAAGCGCCATAATTTAAACAAAATTAGAGTAATAAACTTATTACAATTTTTTAAAATTTCTGATAAATAATAAAAACATAACAAAATCCCTAACTCCAACACAAGCTAGCCCCTCTCTCCGTCTCAAGCGTTAGTAGCATCACCTGTATCATCAACTGCTCCCGAGTAAATAATTACATGATCATCGCCAAGCACAAACAAAAAGGGTGAGCTCAATAATCAAAGAAACACATTAGTTCAATCATATAATTACACCCAGCTATATTATTAAAGTTAGACATTGACCAAGTCCTTGATACTCCAAGGCTTTTCAGCCTTCAAATCACATAGCATAGTTAGCCATGGACTCAGGATTTATGATGCTCACACGAACATGCCCGGTCATGGTCCTGCCTCTACGAACTTCCCCGCTCGTAGTCCTACTCTACGGACCTGCCCGCCCGTAGTCCAACACACGGGATCCACCAGCTACGTACCTCCACGCACGTAACATCTCTCAAGTGTGAGCACAGAACATACGAACCTACCTCGCTCGTATCCCTACACGAGAGTAACTGGATATGAACCTCTCCGCTCATACCATCATGTGTTAATCACCATTCATGAACCTACCCGCTCATGGCACATCATCTCTTGATCCACGTCCGTATCAATGCGTGCAAACAACACACAAACCTATCTCGCTTAAGCTAAATTTCTTGCCTGAGCTAGAGTGCTACAGGAACTTAACGCGAGGTCTGACTTAGGCGAGCATTTCTTGCTTGGGCAAAATCATCCCTTGCTCAAACATAAAATCCCTCGCCTAGGCGGCAAGTCAAGCAACAACACCCTCATCCTATCATGATTTCTCGCTTAGGCGAGTACCTCCCGCTTGAGCGAGATGCTCAGTCGCCCACCCCATGGGCTCCTCACCTGAGCGAGATGCTCAAACAAAACCTCGCACCCCTCGACTTCTCGCTTAGGCGAGATGCGATCGCCTGAGCGAGATGCTCTCCCTGAGCGAGATGCTCGAACAGAATCAGACTTTGAGTTCTGCTAATTTTGCCTAGGCGAGCCTTGCTCGCTTGAGCGAAAATAGAAGAAGTCTTCTCTGTGCATGCACACAGACACCAAAACCAAAGCCAAAATTCTCATATCCAACGTACCAAGCAATCCCTCACAAAGCATAAACATATACGAACGTAATTTGGACACCAAAAGGTCTACCAAAATTCAAAGTTGAACCAAAATCCACATACAATACAGAAAACCCCATTATTTGCATACAATCTCATAAGGGTTTACTCATACATTATCAAAACAATCGATCCCCCAAATTCATAGCCTATTATAGGTTGTTTTTCCCATTCCCTTGGTTGTCCATTTCTCTAGGGTCTATTCACCCTTTCACATTCAAACCACAACTCTATTTAGTAAAAATAAAGAAATTAATTTCATTCTCAGCGAGGTTTGAACCCACAACCACTCAATCACAAGGTAATTGCACAACCAATTCATGTTTGGTGATAATTCCTATAATTTTAGGATTACATTATCACTTCTCACATTCAATCATAACCTTAAAATAAAGCACATAATAAAATATCATACAATTGGCATACATAAGACTCGAACCCAAGTCCTCTTATACAATCAAAGTACTCTCAACCATTTGAGCTAGTACTTTTCCATGTCACAACAATTAACATTAAATGTGATAAATGCTTCTACTACCCGTATTTATTAAATAATTATTTATTTAATTATTTACATTTCTCGGGTCTTCCACACACCCTCTCAGGAACATCACCATTAAGAAGAATGAATGGAGAAAGATTAATCAAGTCCACTGCACTTCTCAATGCCTCACCCTAAAACGCTTTACGCAATTTTGTTTAAAAATATTAGGAAAATATATAAGGTCTAAAGCTATATGTGGAAAGAAAAGAAAGGTTGTATGTTTAGATTATTTTTATTTTATGAACAATATTTTACTTTCGTTAATTCATGGAAGATTTTTCTTTTCTTGGGTAAGAATATTTCTTTAAGAGCTATGAGGTTTTTATTTTATGTGTGTAGTGAATTTTTATGTGTACAAATTGATTTGGTATGAGACTTTAATTTCATCATGTGAGTGCACAAAATTTTAGGTATGCATGATGTGTTACTTTTTTAGTACACAATTTTCGAGGATGAAAATTTTTGAAGTTGGGGAGAATGTAAGACCCGCAAAAAATTAGACTAAAAGGAAACACATGGAAAAAAATTAATGGCTTGATTAATATTGTTGATTTATTTAATTTAATTAGGTTATTAAATTATGAAATATGAAATAATTGTTGTTTGAGTTATTTAAGTTATTGTTGTATTTATAATAATTATTTAAGTGATGTAAGTTATTGTTTTATTTATTTTAAATTTTAATATGATATGAGAAAGCATGTAGCTTGGTGGTTGATATGGGTGATGTTGTGCAAAGGTACAAGGGTTTGATTTTTCAGGTAGCTTTAAAATGACTAAATTGGGATTCTTTTTCTTTCTCTTCTTTCTGGTGGGGCCCACGAAAAATTCTTTAGTTTTCTCTCTCCTAAAATTTGTTTCCATACGAAAACTACATGCTGCACAGTTTTATTTTCATTCCTTTTTTTTCTCTTCTTTTATTTCTCTTTCTGTTAGATTGCAGCAATATTCACTCTACCTTCTTTTTTTTATTATTTGCTTGGTTGCTACTTATTCTAAAGGCAACAAAAATGGCTTTTGGTTTTATTTCTAAGATTTTAACGGAAAAGATTCAGATGAATTAGTTATAGATTAAAAGGTAATGTTTTAGGGAAGGAGATATAACAGTTTTAGGGTTTCTAAAATGTGAGAAAAAAATAGGAAAGGAGTAGACGAGAGATGAACCGTGGAAGAGACTGTGGAAGAAAGGGAACATAGGTTGGAGGTTGCTAACAAGGTAGGGGAAGCCAACCTTGCTTTCTTCTCTTGTTTTTCTTGTTGTTTGATGAATGAAGTTGACCATGTTTCCTTTTTCTATCTTTGCTTAGTAATGAAACCTTTTGAAAACCTTGCCATGCGTTTTCTGTTGCATGGTTTTATGTGTGCATGGTCTTTCCATTCTTTCTTTTGGCTTTGTGCATTGGGATTCATTTAATTTGATGAGATATTTGAAAAAAAAATGTGTTACAGTTATTGCATCGTGGTGTAGTATTTTTCCTTTTGGGTTCTTGATTGGATTAATTTGTTTTCTTTCTTTTCTTTCCATTCTATAGGACTTCTCTTTTCCTTTTATCCATGGTGCAGGTTTTCTTTTATTTTAACGCCAATGGCAAAGTTTTCATCTTAAAAGCATATGGTGTGGCGCTACCCATTTTCCTACATTGTACACTTTTCGTAAAATGAAGGTTAATACTTCGTTAACCGTTGGATTAAGCTGAAATTTTAACAACTGGTCCTTAACACATAGTTCTTGACTTTGAACAGTCGGATATTGAATTGGAGCTCTGTAGTGAGAGCACTTTATATCGCAAGGTCCTTGTAGTTTGGTTGTTGACAGCATTGACCTTTGTTGCTTGTTTGGTGCATAACGTTCTCTATAGTTATTCAATTAAGTTGGTTATTGTTGAATTTGATTCTTGATTCAATCATCTTTAATTTGAATATAAATACATAATTTTTGGAGGTTTATACAAGCTGCAGTTTGATTTCTAAAATCCCAAATCGTTTGCATAATGTGTTGTTAAGTTGGATTAGATAAAAATTATAAGAATTAGTTATTTTCCAAGAGAGTGAGAGATGTAAGTGAGGATGTTGAGGTATGAAGGTGTGCAAGGATGTGATTCACAATGGGAGAGTGACGTGAATAAATGGGTTATGTGATTGGTGGTTTTCTTGGTTTTCATGGGTTGCATGCTTATGTAGTTTAAGTGGTGGTTTGAGGATAATTACTTGAGTGTGATTTTATACTGTGTTTGAATGAATGTCACTCATTGGGTTCATTGTATGAATGTATTATTTGATAAGTTGATGCGTTTATGTTATGGTTTATTTCCCATGCATGATGTGATGGTGTATATTTTGTTGGCAATATGTAATTCTCATGGGTTGTATGTTGGGAGTGTTTTGCCTTGCCTGAAAGCTCTTGGTGGAATTAAATGTTGTGTGAGGTTTTCCGTACCTAGGAACCCAGTGAAGACTCTTTCGCCTGTGTGAAGCAGTGGAAAGGGGTCCTTTTCGCCTGTGTGAAGTAGTGGTAGAGGATTGGTTCGATTGTTGTACCCACTCGCCTGTGTGAAGTAGTGGGGAGGGGAAAGATGTTTCACCTTATTTCGGCTCATTGCGAGTATTGTGCCCGGTGTGCGATGCATCGACATTTTTACTCATAATTCCTTGAGGAATGAGGGAGACAGTCTGGCTACGATAGTGGGACACATCGAACAATTTGTTCTAGGAAACTAGATGTTGTTGTGGGTGAGAGGCCACGGAAAACCAAAGATTGATTAGATCACTATGTTTGAAGATGTTAGATGAAAGTGATGCTATGTTTGGTTTTGTATGATTGTTTGGATTTTGGTGTTCGCAAATGTTATTGGAAGTTTTTGACAAAGTCACGTTTGAATTATGTAATTTAAATTAAATTAAAAGTTTTTATTAGTATTTTTTCATTGATAATCCTTTTTCGTCAAACGCATTCGTTTTCTAACTTTCTATGACACCCAAAAATTGGGGTGTTACAATGACTGTATGAATATTTATTATATTTGTTTTCACTCTCTGCTTTGTCGTATCATTATATAATATTGTGTTCGGTAGTTTATAACTATTAAATGGGATCTTACAACAAATATTTTTTAATGAGACAAGTGTCACTTTATATTTACATTTTTAATATTTTTAAAAAAGTTATAAGTTTAAGTAGGGATTTTTTTTATGTAAAAATAAAAAAAATATTGAATATTTAGGTGGAGTGTTTTTATGTATAAATTATATATATATATATATATATATATATATATATATATATATATATATATATATATATAAGTTGTAACTAAGTTTCATTATTAATTTGGTCTCAAATTGGAGATTAGCCAAATTGCTTCATTTAAAGAAAAATGAGGACTAAATTGAATCAAAATTATAAATAAGGGATTAAATTGAATCAAAAATTATAAATAGGGGACTAAATTGAAATGAAGCATTACCATGTGACAATGATGTAACACCTCATTTAAATAATAACTTTAATTTAAATGAAATGCCACACAGATAGAAATTTAGTGACAAGTCCTGGAGTATAAACGCTACTCCTGACAATATCCAGAGGATGCTAGGAGAAACCAAGGCACACCACGATGTCAGATACAAACGAAATCCAAGAACTTCACAATAGTTAATAGAGTACTAAAGAACAAAGTAGTACATGGGCCATAGCCCTAAAGAAAAGCCCCAAGAAACATGAAGTCCAGCCCAGGTAGACTATGCAGCAGAACCATCCCTTCCCTGTTGACCTCGAGTACCTCTCGCATCTACTCCCATCTATAAATTGATGATCATCACAAAAGTAGAAGAACAACATACAAAACAATCAAACAAGCAAGGGTAAGCTAGAGCCGAAAAATAGTGTTATCATGCAATCATATACTTTTTCACAGTCAACTATACATACATCGTCCAAACATGTTATGACCTTCCACACAATACACTAAGACTCGACACGACTCATCCAGATACATATAATCTGGTCAGATTCAGCGGATGCTTGCAATTGTGGTGGATTACCATGCTCACCCTCGAGCTGTTCACCCTCGAGCTGCTCACCCCCGATCTATGTGTTACAAGTGTTACAGTGATTCAATCCCCCACACACAAGGTTAGCCCTTAATGAGTTTCAGGCCTCCTGCTACTCTCACTACAAGAGTCAGTCCGCTCTAAGTGAGACTAACTGACTCTTTAGAGTGTCAGGATGCAACCTTACCTTGAATCCTTACCAAATTATATAGATTGGGCACCACCATGAACTCCCACTAACAGGGGTCATGGAATTACGTCCCGACCACTGAAGCACGATAAGAAAGTCTCACCTACAGACTTATGGATTTACGTACTGACCACATACCACATATATTCAAACAACCAACTAATAATAATCAAGCATTTAAATCTCATGCCAACCTTTGTACCCATTCCTCATCCATATTCCATGTTGAATCAATAATAACTCATCCTTCCCAAACCACAAATATAGAATTGTACCTCATGCCGATACCATGTCAAGAGTCATCCTTTCTTATCAATGAATCTTTCCATATCTCATATCAAATCCATACCCAACTCATCATATTCAATCCGTGAAACCAACCATACATGTAACATGCCCAAATCATATTGAACTCATCCATTACAGACTATAGATTATCTCATTCATACATAATCACCCTATTCATACTTTAAGAGCAAGATCAACACAAACATAGAGCCAACAATTCAGAATAAAGAAACAACCAACCAGGCCGCATTCTCGCCCAGCTTCTCGCTCAGGCAGAAATGCCTCGCTCAAGCGAGAGGGACTCTCGCTTAGGCGAGCTCCTTTCGCCTAGGCAAGAGCTCGACATCAAGAACAGTGGCCTTCAGCTCCTTCTCGCTTAGGCGAGACTTCCCTCGCCTGAGTGAGACACTCGCTCGCTCAAAGCGTGGTTAGTCGCCTGAGCGACAACTCGCATGAAATGGCCTGGGCGAGCCTCTGTAATCTCGCATAGGCGAGACATGCTCGCTTGGGCGAGAAAACCAGCGCTCACCACTGTTCTCTCGTGCAATAGTCACCTAAACACGCTCCAAACAGTTCAAACATGTATTCCAGCAACTCATATTCACACACAATTTATTTAATCATGAAATAAACGTACAACAAGTAGATCTCACGGAATATACAAAAGGATCTAGCTTCCCTTACTTGGAAATAGCTAGAACAGAACCTTGACTCTAAGCAGTGGGCACGGCAACTCAAGGAACAACTTAAGGAGCTGGAAAAATTTAAGGGAATAGTGGGGACATAAGTTACCCAGAGTAACAGTAGAAGAAAATGCAAGCACGGATGATGAAACACTTACGTGGAGAAGAAATGAACTGGTTCGAACTTGCCTGACCAAGGTGGTACCAAACCCTAGCAGAGGGGGACGGTTAAAGCTCTAAGGAAAAAGGGGTTGATTCTGAAAGCGAGTAGAATGAGTGTGGTAGGGCAGACTTAGGGTCTTTGGTTCCCTATGGGCCAACCCTAGGCCCAACTGATTTGGGTCAGCCCTTTTTAAATTAGGGCAGAAATAAAAAGAGAGTTTTACAAATGACATGACACTTAGCACTATCACTACCACATGGTACGACCATAAGCTGACATGTGGTGTTTTTTTTTAATTAAAAATAAATAAATAAATAAAATTGAAAATTCCACCAATTGTCATGTGGCATTTATGGACACGGTACTAACGTCAATCTAACGGAAATGACCAAATTGAAAATTTTTTAAAACTTGGAGGACTAAATTGGAAAAAAAAATAACTATAGGTCTTTTTGAAAATTTAAATAAACTTAGAGGACCAAGTTAGGTATTAAGCCTTACTATTTTCAACTTGGAAAAGTAGAGCTTAAGACTTTAGTAAGAGTAAAACAAAAGTTAAAACTGACAAACTAATTGTTTTAAAATATACCACTAATGTATTTATATTATCATTAGATGAGTCTCGAAACATATATGAGACGCACATTGAGATGAGTCTAGCAAAACATACACTGGACAAATATAGGAAAAAATATTAGATGAGTCTAGTAATATACACATTAGATGAGTTTATCCATACATTGATTAGATAAGTATAAAGAAAAATCATTAATTGATTCTAGTATTACACAATAAATGAATATGTTAATACATTAATTAGATGAGTATAACAAGAAGCATTACATGAGTCATTCCATAAATTGATTATGTGAGTCTAAGAATACACTAATTAGACGAGTATAACAAAAGATATTAAATGAGTTTCTCAATGCACTAAATAGACAAGTTTAACAATACACATTAGATGAGTGATAAATTGTCATTGACGCGATCAAATTAATATTACTAAACTATAGCAACGTCAGTATTGCTAAGATAGTAGTCAACGAAATAGAAAGGGTAAAGTAATCCAAAGTCGTCTCCCAACGAACACGAAATTGTTTTTTAACAAATTAGTTCTTATAAAAACTATACAAAAGAGTTAGTCAAAGAAAATAATCAAGCTAGCTGTAGTAGTAGTGCTTCAGTTGCATCTTCAAATATCGTTGGTTCTTCAACTTCACTTGATTCCTCCATTGTATTATTCTCACAAATTTTCTCATGAAAAAGATCATTTATACTCATATCCTCATTAATAGATAAAACATTTATATTCGCATTGAGCAACATCATATCCATCAGCAGATATGTTAGTGTGAAAATCTTCAATTTCTTCATCAGCAACATTTTTAGTAAAATTAATATGTCCATTAGTAGACATATTACTATGAGCATCATTATACATATCAGTAGTGTCAACACCCAGTTTCGTCCGGGTTAATGCATTTGTTTTTTAAAAATAAATAAATAAAATAAAAAATATGTTTTTGATTAATGGTAGGTAAGAAAAAAGAGGTGAAATAAGTTTTTTAAATTTTCAAACTTTAATCTTTACCATGAAAAAAAAAAGAGAAAAAGAACGAAGAATCCAATTTGTTTTAAATTGTCACACCTTTTACATGAGCCTAAATGTTTTATACATATCTTCACCCCCACTATTTGTTATTTACACTCCTCACATGACATGTCAGAATATTTTAAGATCTGTGTTTTTTTAACGAAGGGTGCGATTTTAATAATTAGAAGCAAATATTCTCGATAATAATGTTTTTCAAAGAAAGGTACGATTTTAATAATTAGAAGCAAATATTTCTGGTAATAATTAGAATCAATTATATGAATATTATGTTATGATTTGATTTACATAAGATGTTGCATCAGGATATTCATGTACTGGAAAATATATGATTCTAATAATTACGGGCAATATTTTTTAGTAATTATAATCAGGGTTAAATATGTTTTTGGTCCCTTAACTTTCAGTGAATTTTGGAATTAGTCCATTTCGAAACTTTGGACCAATTTAGTTCTTCATCTTTCGAAATATACAGATTTAGTCCTTTTAACCAAATTTTGTTAGGTTTATTTGATGTTTCGTACGCATTTCAAGATTATATTTGAGTTGTTTATATTGTTTGACACATTTTTGCTTTAATATTAAGTCAAATACTATTATGAAACGCACTTGAAATATCAAATAAACTTAACAAATTTAATTAAACGGACTAAATACATGTATTTTGAAAGATGAAGGACTAAATTGGTCAAAAGTTTTGAAATGGACTAATTCCAAAATTCACTGAAAGTTAAGGGACCAAAAACATATTTAACCCTTATAATCAATACCTTGGATATTATGCGACGATTTATTTTCTATAATATGTTTCATCGGGACCAATTTCTTCCTCATATATCTCATTATAATTAAAGATTAGGATTTTAGTGGTATCCAAGGTGTCTCTATATAAGCACAAAACCTCTCCAATGCAAGACACAGAAAAAAATTTGAAAAAACTTCTCTTCTTTTTTTTATTACCAGAGGAACACGCAAAGGGGGGTCATCTCACTGTCCTCTCAGTCGGATTTGCTCTATTCGTGACCTTGAAAGGTAAATTCTTTTTTTGCTCCTAATATTACTCATGTATTGCTAAGACTCTGTTATAATATCAAGTGTATGATTGATTGACTTGTTATATGGCTAAATGTGTTTGGGGTTCGAATGTTAGGTGATTTTGGGTTTGGATTCATTATTGATATGTGTGACCTTTCTCTTTCCATCTCTTAGGAGGCCATTACTTTTATCTTGGTAATTAGAAATCTCTTTCGTAGGCTTATAATTCTCTTACTTAAAAAAATAAAAAATATAAATTATATTATTCCTTTTATATAATTATTGAATATCATGTTAAGTATTGGATTTACTTTATAACTAAAGCACTCCTTTGTAAGCTTTTAATTCTCTTATTTTAAAAAAAATAAAAATAAAAAATAAAAACAATAAATTATATTTTTTTATTGAATATCATGTCAAGTGTAAGACCCACTTTTTTTCTGCTCTTATGTTTAAGGGACTAGCCTTAACTATTGGGCCTAAGGGTCAGCCCATAGGGTGCCCAAAACCCTTTTCCAACCCTAATATCCATCATTTTGCCTCCATTTGTGAAATAGCTCCTTTTCTCACTCTTTCTTCTCTATTTTTTAGAGCCCTGCTGGGGTTTGAGCTAGTTCCTCCGTCGGGCAATCCAACTCTACTTCTAGGTAAGTCAAACTCTAGACCCTTATTTCTTTCTCGTTTCCCCTTCTATTTGGAAGCTCTAGTTCCACTTTGAACTCAGTTTCGTTCTCTTTGGTTGCTTTTTCAGTTCTACAAGCTGCCACTTTACGTGGTGCTCTTCTTCGAGTGCTTGTGCAGTTTTGCTAGCGTTTTCCAGGTAACAGAAGCTAGGGTTTCGCTGTTTTAAGTCATTTTCACATACTTTGCCTATTTTACATTATGGATGCTTGATTCATGTTTCTGTCGTATGAAAATACATTGCTTGTGTTGTTAATATGATTGAATCTGGCTTGGTACGCTTGATAGCAGGGGAGGTTCTATTGAACTCGCCCAGGCGAGCTGTTGGTCGCACAAAATGAAAAGCTCTCGCTTAAGCGAAGAGCTCTAGCCTGAGCGAGAACAGCTGCAACCTACTTTTCTCTCTGGTTCGAGGGCTCGCCTAAGCGAAGACCACTCGCCTGAGCGAGAGTAGTCTCGCTTGAGCGAGATGGGTTAGCTTAAGCGAGACCTCGACGTGTCCTCTGTATGCAGTCTTGCCCAGGCGAGAGATGGTAGCTTGAGCAAGATTGGCAAGATTGGTTGGATACATGTATGCTTCACATGATCTAATGATTGGTTGCTTTAAACAGTTCAAGTATGATGCCTTGTATGTTCTACGTGATGTATTGGTATTTGAATTGATGAGCTTGGTATGGATTTCGTATGGAACATGATTAAATGGTTGGTTATAAATATTGGCATGAGATTGGTATGCATGATAACTTTATGTTGGATTGGTGAAACATGATTTTGGGTATGGTTTAGGACGTAATTCCATGAATCTCTACGTGAGATCTCATGGTGGTGCCTCATGGTCAAGACGTAATTCCACGAAGGTTTCGTGGTAGTGCCTCATGGTCAGGACGTAATTCCATGACCCCTATTAGTGAGAGCTCATGGTGGTGCCTCATAGTTAGAACGTAATTCCATGGACGTTTTGTGGTGGTGCCTTATTATATAATTTAGTAAGGATTCAAGTAAGGATTGTATCCTGAAACTCTAAAGAGTTAGTTAGTCTCACGTAGAGCGTACTGACTCAAGTGGTGAGAGTAGTAGGAGGCCCTAATCTTTGGCAGGATAATGGCCTTAGATGCTTGAAGGCTAACCTTGTGCGTAGTAGGGTGAAACCCATTGGCAATGCCTCTGCAAAGCTGTAAAGGCCACCACAAGTGCAAGGATCCAATGAATTCGACTGATTATATGTATCCGGATAATCGAGTCTTAGAGTCTTAAAATGTCTATTATTACATGTTTGTTTGGTTTATGTGGCTCTTGACTGTTAAATTGTATGTTCAATTGTATGATAAAAACCTTTTACTCTAGGTTACCCTTTCTGCTTGCTTCTGTGTCTCGTGTGTGGTTTTCCCCTTTTTCTTTTGCGATGATCATCAATTTATTGATGTGAGCAGATGTGGGAACTCCTGGTGATCGTAGTGGCAACGGGGATGTTGTAGCTTAGTTGGACATGGTTTAGTGTTGGGCCGCTGTTGAGCCCACGTTGAAGAGTTATTATTATATTGTAATCCTTTGCTTGTGAGCGAGCTTTTGGTCATCTGTTGAATCTTTCTTTTTTGTTAAGGATACAGTGGTGTGCCTTAGTTTTTCCTTATTGAATACTTGGATGGCTGCGAAATCCTTATACTTTAAGTCTCGTATCCTTGGATATTATAATATGTATGATGTTCTATTTTAATAGATTTATCTATTAAAATGAGATGTTACATCAAGTCTTGGATTTGCTTGATAATTAAAATACTCCTTCGTAGGCTTTTAATTATTTTATTTAAAAGAATAAAAAATATAAATTATAAATTATTTCTTTTATATAATTATTGAATATCACGTCAAGTCTCGGACTTACTTGATAACTAAATCTGTTATCATATTGAATCTCAGATTCTCGTGATAATAAAAAAATATTAAAAAAATTAAAATAAAAAAATTATGTTATAAATTATACTTATTTTTTATCATTTTTGGAAATCATGTCAAGTCTTGGACTTGCATGATAATTTAATCATGTTGAATCTCAAACTCTCTTCATAATATTAAAATTAAAAATAAAATAAAATAATATCAAACAACAAATATTTTACGAAGAACTATGTTATCCCTGATTTTCCAAATGGAAATATGTAGGAGTGAGGTACAATTCTCGTCGGGCCAAAAAAATAAAAAAAAAATTAATTTTGTTTTTTATCTTTATTATTTTTTATATGTTTTTTTTTTGGCAACGACAAATATTTTAAAAATTTAATTTTATCTCTCATACTTAATTAAAGGGAACCGTCTTAGAACGGACGTTGTTGGGTGTTATACCTTCCCCACACGTAACCGACTCCCGAACCCAAATTTGGTTTCAAAGACTATTATTTTTTTTAAGGTTTTTCTATAGTTTTCCATAATAAACTATGGTGGCAACTCCTCTATTTTTTTTAAATTATTTTCGTCGTCCCGTCGCGATTTCGGTTGCGAGAAGTAGATATATCAGTGTGATGTGATTCTGGTGTTGGTTGATCTCTAACATTTGAATCGTGTACTCAATCACATCAGTGCTCAATTGTTCCATCATTTGATTCATGCTCCTTAACATTATCATTTCATCCATTTGCTCAACTATCGTCTTCATAAATTTTTCTAAGGTGCCTTCGTACCTTTGTCTTTCATTAGTTGACTTAAATTTTCCGACATTTGTTCAACTATAATCACTAACACAAAAAAGTTTTTTAACGTCCGATATTTTCGACCTTTGACGTCTGCCCAAACACCGACGTCGTACTGGGTGACGTTAAAATAACGTCGAAAAACAAAACAGACGTCACTTAACGTCGGGGCAATAAGGGTCCGACGTTATCCAACGTCGGGACCAAAAGCAACAGACGTCAATTTTCGCGCTAAATGGAACCAAAAAACAGAGCAATTTGACTTCTGTTGGGCTCTGACAGACGTTAAATAACGTCGGCCACAGTAAGCTCAGACGTTAAATAACGTCTGTCAGAGCACCACCAGACGTCAATCTGCTCTAATTTTTTTTTAATTTGGTTGTTTTTACAACATTCCCACACCTGAAAATCAGCAAATTTCCATAACAGTTTCATAATAATTTCAGCACAATTATGGAGTTACAGTTATATCTAATAACACTTAAGTTTCAACATATATTCTAAACTAATATACACAATTCCCATTAATCTTCTTGCTTGTTACACT
>Ga0209589_1008192_pt1 | contig 16417 bp, 15 predicted proteins | sample CowpeawhiteBW_FD_187525 | JGI IMG/M metagenome (GOLD analysis project Ga0209589, IMG submission 187525) | Root nodule microbial communities of legume samples collected from California USA - Cow pea white BW (SPAdes) (version 2) | ecosystem: Host-associated > Plants > Roots > Nodule | place: USA... | reverse complement strand
GGCCCCTTCGCCAACAACGTCTATCTCCACCCACCTGCCTCCATGCACGAACTCAAGCTGTGTGCAGCCGACTACGTCCGCATGGAGGAAATGCAAACACTTCACACCAAATTCTGCAACGACTACGCCGCCACCACCTCCAACCCCACCCCATAGCCTAACCCACGCCCTGATACCCGCTCACATGAACCCCGCCAACCTCACTTCACCAGATACGCCCCCCTCACAGTAGCCCGTTCCCGCATTCTGGACGAAGCCCTCCAAGCCGATCTAATCCCTCCACCACGCAAGACAACCACTCCCCCCGACGTCAACATGACCAAATATTGTCGTTACCACCACAACCATGGCCACACTACAGAAGAATGCAAAGCACTCCAGGATAAAATAGAAGAAATGGTCCGTGCTGGCCACTTTCACCGCTTCATCCGAAGAGATGACCATTCCTCCTCCTCTCGATCCTGTCACCCCCCGCGACCTGACCACAGACGTCAACCAAATGACTCCCATCACAACAGCCATCTCGTCCAACCCAACAATCAACAACCAGAGCCCGCCCGCATCGACATCACCCTTGCCGACCCCCCCTTACAAGGCACCATTAACACCATCTCTGACGGCTTCGCAAGCGGAGGCTCCACCTCCTCTGTCAGAAAAAGACACCTCCGCCATATACAATCCATCAACCATATCACTCATTCCCAGCACAGACGCCGTATGCCCCCCATTGTATTCACAGATGATGACTTCCACGGCCTCGACCACCAACAAGATGACCCCATGGTCATCACTGTCGAAATCGAGAATTATGCTGTTAAGAAAGTCCTTGTTGATCAGGACAACTCTGTTGACATCCTCTACTGGGCCACTTACCAAAAATTACAACTTCCTGACACCGCCATGGTCCCATATGATGGGCCCATATATGGCTTTTCCAGCGAACAAGTATCCACCCGGGGCTACATAGACCTCCACACCGTCTTTCGGGACGGAACCCAAACCAAAACCATCCCAATCCGCTTCCTTATTGTCGATGCGCCAACATCTTACAACATCCTCCTAGGCCGTCCTTCCCTCAATACACTTGGCGCAGTCGTCTCCACCCCTCACTTGGCCATGAAGTTCCCTGCCCCATCCGGTGACATCCTGACCATACACTGTGACCAGCGCTTGGCACGCGAATGCTACATGGCAAGCTTGCGACCACAACTTCCAATCCAACAAACCAACCATATCGAACGACCCCCTGGTTCCAGCATAGCCCTATTCGGCGAAGACCTTGACCCCAGAATAGGTCGGGATGTCTGCCTCGAACCAGTCGAGGACACCACTCCTTTGGCGCTTCCCAATGGTCACTTTGTTAACTTAGGCACTGGTTTAAACTCTGACGAGCATGCCACGATCACACTTATCCTCATCAACAACACAGATCTCTACGCCAGGTCGGCCGCCGACCTCCCTGGAGTAGACCCCCAGGTGGCATCCCACAAGTTGTCCATATATAAAGAAGCCCGCTACGTATCCTAGAAAAAACACAAACTTGGGGAAGAACGCCGAGAAGCAGCCAAGGTGGAAGCCGACAAGTTACTGAGCGCAGGATTTATAGAGGGAGCTCAATACACCACTTGGTTTTCTAACGTTGTCTTGGTGAAGAAAGCCAATGGCAAATGGCGAATGTGCATCGACTACACGGACTTGAACAAGGCTTGCCCTCGCGACGCCTACCCCTTACCCAACATAGATTGACTCGTAGACGGCGCGGCAGGAAACAAGGTGCTTAGCTTTTTGGATGCATATTCAGGGTATAACCAAATCCCAATGGCCACAGTAGATATGCACAAAACCGCCTTCATCACGGACGATGCCAACTACTTCTATAGGGTCATGCCCTTTGGCCTCAAAAACGTCGGGGCAACTTACCAACGACTAATGGACAAAGTTTTCAGCCACCTAACAGGACACTGTGTCGAAGTATACGTCGATGACATGGTTGTCAAGTCCCCAAGCCATCATCAACACGTTGAAGACCTGGCGGCAATGTTCTCCGCGCTGCGCAAATATAACCTCCGCCTAAATCTTGACAAATGCGTATTCGGCGTTGACCGGGGCAAATTCCTTGGTTTCATGTTAACCCAACGCGGCATAGAGGCTAACCCTGAAAAATGCAAGGCCATCATCGAAATGCGCAGCCCCACTACCGTCAAAGAAGTCCAACGCCTCATCGGCCGTCTCACAACCATCTCTCGCTTCTTACCCAAACTAGCTGAATAAACCCAACCCATAATCCAACTCCGAAAGAAATGCACTCGGTTCACGTGGACTGATGATTGTGAACAGATCTTCCAAAAACTCAAAACAACCTTAACCTCACCACCTATCCTCCACAAACCGGACACCAACCAACCTTTGTTGGTATACATCACGGCCACCGACTATACCGTCAGCGCGGCGCTCGTTCAAGAAATAGAGGGCACACAACATCCTGTGTATTTTGTGAGCAGAACACTGCAGGACCCTGAAACCAGGTATCAGATGGTAGAAAAACTAGCCCTATCCTTAGTCAACGCAGCACGCCGCCTTCGCCCATATTTCCAAAACCATACCATAACCATTAAGACCGACTACCCAATCCAAAAGATATTACAAAAGCCAGATCTAGTCGGACGCATGTCATCATGGGCCGTGGAACTGTCAGAATTCAACATACGCTATGAACCCCACGGCCCCATCAAAGCCCAGTGTCTTTTAGACTTCGTCAACGACCTACAACAAACACCCATTGAGGACCAGTGGATGCTTCATGTAGATGGCTCCTCAAATCCAAGAGGTGCCGGCGCCGGCATCGTCTTGGAAGGCCCCAACGACATCCTCATCGAAAAATCCCTTCACTTTGCTTTCAAAACGTCAAATAACCAAGCCGAATACGAAGCCATCCTCACCAGCCTTTCCCTAGCCCGTGAAGTCGGCGTCAAGAAGTTAACATGCAAAACCGACTCCAAACTCACTGTAGGTCATCTAAATGATGAATTTCAGATCATAGACCCCATCCTCCTACAGTATTACCATCTGGTCTGTGCAGTTATTCAATCCGCTTTCGAACAAGTCCGTGTCGAACACATTCCAAGAACCGACAACGTCAGGGCCGACATCCTCTCCAAATTGGCCAGCACCAAACTCAAAAACCGTAACCGATCCCTACTACAACAAGCACTATCCACACCTTCTATCACACACACTTGCCAAATATTAACCCACACTCCAGCTAACAACGTCACCCCCTCTCAAACCCAAAACTGGACTACCCCCTACATTCAATACCTCAAAACCAGCAATCCCCCCTCGACGCGAACAAAACTTAGCTGGCTAAGGCCGCCAGGTACACTATTATAGGCGATGACCTCTACAAATGCGGACACGACCAACCCTTACTTAAGTGTGTCACGACAGAGCAAGCCCAATATATCATCAAAGAGCTACACGAAGGAATTTGTGGTAATCATTCCGGTGCACGCACCATGGCTACAAGAGTCCTCAGAGCCAGATACTTCTGGCCCACTATAGAAGCAGACTGCCAAGATCATGTCAGGAAGTGCAAGCCATGTCAGAAACATGGCAACCTTATTCATCAGAAACAGGAATAACTACATCACATACTATCCTCATGGCCATTCGCTAAATGGGGAATGGACATCCTCGGCCCTTTCTCACCCAGCAAGTAAAATTCCTAATCGTAGCTGTGGATTATTTTACCAAATGGATCGAAGCCAAGCCGCTAACCACCATCACGGCCCAGCAAGTCCAGCAGTTCGTGTGGAAGGACATTATATGCAGATATGGTGTATCGCATACCATTATAACAGACAATGGCCGACAATTCATCGACAAGAAGTTATCCAAATTCTACACCGACCTAGGCATCAAGCACATCACAAGCTCTGTAGAACACCCACAAACCAATGGGCAGGCAGAGGCAACAAATAAAGTCATCCTCATAGAGCTGCGCAAAAGGTTGGATACCGCCAAAGGCCGATGGCCTGAAAAGTTAATAGAAGTACTATGGGCTTACAGATGCACCCCCCAATCATCAACAAACGAATCTCCATTCAGCTTAGTCTACGGCGCAGACGCCATGATACCAGTAGAAATTGGCGAACCATCCCTGCGCCGAGAACTATACGACCCAACCCACAACCACCAAAACATGGCCTTACATCTCGACCTCCTACCCGAACTCAGAGAAAAAGCCCAAATACGCAACCTAGCTGCCAAACAACGAGCTGCCAAGAAATACAATGCAAACCTACACCCACGATCATTTGTCGTCGGGGACCTAGTATGGAAAATGGCCAGCAGTGCTAGAAAGAAGGATGGCAAGTTCTCTGCCAATTGGGACGACCCATACTGCATACGAGAAGATGTAGGAGGAGGAGCTTATCGCCTAGAACGATTGTCTAGGGAAGAGATTCCCAACACATGGAATATATCCCACCTCAAGTTTTACTTCAGCTAAATGTATATTGTAATCAAACCAATACTTGTAACCCCAGGTGTACTCTTTTTCCTCACTTGGTCTTTTTTCCCTAAGGAGGGTTTTGGCCAAGGAGGTTTTAATGAGGCACCCCCTTTTTGATAAATAAAAAGAAGGTTTCCCTACTTTATGACTCTCTATGTGCCCTTAACTTGTGCTTAATTCGTTTCAGTTCCCCACCCTTACCATAAGTAAGCGGCCTGGGTCGAACACCCTTAACTTGTGCTTAATTCATTTAAGTTCCCTACCCTTACCACAAGTAAGCGGCCTGGGTCAAACACCCTTAACTTGTGCTTAATTCGTTTAAGTTCCCCACCCTTACCACAAGTAAGCGGCCTGGGTCGAACACCCTTAACTTGTGTTTAATTCGTTTAAGTTCCCCACCCTTACCACAAGTAAGCAGCCTGGGTTGAACACCCTTAACATACAACCAATTACGCCATACATAACATACACCACAAATCATCAAAACCCGGTATACACAATAACATACAGAAACTAATCGCATTAAGCATAGACCCAATAATACTTTTAAATCATTAAAAAACCGATGTCTTATTCTGCTTATTCATGGACCACCTCTGCAGCATTATCCACCTTCCTCTCCTCTTCCGCCGCCTTCTCTTCCACCTCTTCATCTACACTACCCTCATCCTCCTTCACCAACTTTCCGTCAACTACGTCCTTATTCACGTCAAACTTTGAATCCGTGACGTCCACATCTTGATGGAAAAAGGCCGCCTGCTGCAACCCCTTCTCAAAACAATTAATGTACTCCTGAATAATGTTGTTCTTCATATCATCAAGTTCACCAACAGCTCTGTCATACTTGTCCTTCAAGTCATCATAATCCTCCTCCAACTCCCCTATACGTTTGTTCAGCTTTTCCTCAAAGTCCAAGCAACGCACCCTCCATGTTGCCAACCTTTTCCTCTCCGCTTCCCAACCTTCTTTTTCCTTTTCCAAAGCCGTCTTCTCCTCCTCTGTCATACTGCCTTCGTATAAAGAGACCCCACACGCTGGCTCAGAACTAAAGCCTTGATCCCAAACTCGACCATTGTTCTCACAATATGCTCCGCGTCCATGTTGTCAATAGAATTTACAACGGTATCCGGGAGGGTGATCGAAATGTCCTTCCTCACGGATATCTCCAGCAACTCGATCAACCCGGCTTCAGGCCCCTTTTCCCCACTAGCTGACCCCACACCGCTAGCCGTTCCAAGAAGAGTCGCCCTTATCTTCTTCACATCTTTTCCCTCCCCGGGTCGAGGCAGAAGCTCAGCCTTCCTTTTCGTTCCGCCATGCACATGCACCTCCACCATCGATTCTTGTAGGTTGGGAACATCAGCTTTCCCAACCGCCTTGGCCTTAACGGCCATTTCCTTCCTCAATGTTTGAAAGAGCGCCAGATTCTTCTTGCTAGACTGCGCCATATGCCCTGCAATAACACATCATGACTCGGATCAAAACAACTTAGCATTCTTAACACAGCTTAACTAATAAATAGATACCTTCGATATCTATTATCGGGTGCACCGAATTATAAACCCTAACTAGACCCTTAGTGGGCAACTTATCGACAAACTTCAACAAGGTCTCCACAACCTCCTTATCACCAACTGACAATTCATCCATCCTCATATCCTTATACCGAGAAGGGTTGTTTGTCCAACTCAAAGGGAACTTGGGACTTCCGTCTGCGTTCAAAAAATAAGTGTTTCCTCCTTCCTTGACGACGACCTTGAAGTACCCATCTTTGAAATGATCAGACATCATTAATGCTCTATAAATACATGTGGACCCCAACAATTAAGGTACGCATTCATTAATCACTGATTTGACTCTTTGAGAGCTTTGACTTACTTGAGCTTCGGAGATTCTTCTGCAGGTAACCCCTCCTGGGTTCAAGCCGACATGTACCGAATGGGAAGAGGCCAACTGAAGAGATAGCGGACTACATGGTGAGGTGATACTCGTGCCTAACTTATCTTATTTGTTCTCTACAGCAACATGATCTATTTGAAATCAAAAGAAAATATGTGGAAAAGAATATATGATGCAAAAATTTGCAATGACAGATAGTGTTTGAATCATTTGAGTGAAAAGAATGAGTGAATCAAAAACAGTTCACAACTTAGTATTGACCATTCCTTTCAAATACAATGTGCATATGCTCTTGGTTCAACTTATTTTGAGTCTTTGTTTGAGTTTAGTTTTGTTCATCTTGTTCTAGACACATTCTTTAGGTTCCCTTTTGTGTGCCATCCTTTATTGTTTTGCCTTTTTCTTACTTGTCTTGCTTGCTTATTCCATTGAGTTTGTAATTCAATCTTTCACTTGATGTTGTCCAATTCTTCCATTTGAGTTTTTCTTACTTTTTTGCTTTGTTATTCCTATGTGGAAGAATGTGAGTGCTCGTGGTTCATTTGGTTTGAAACTCACTGATTTGGCAACTTTGTAGGTGATTACCTTATCTTGAAGGTAAAACTGAGGTGAAGGAGGAATTGTGAGAAAAAACAAAGTGAATGACTCTGCTGTGAGGAGCACACACGAGTGAGTGGGACTTGAGAGCACTATAGTGACGTTGGAAGGAGTGCACCACGAGAGAATTCATAGGAGTGAGCTGGGGAAAATTTACACACTGGATCAAGAGCTGAGCAGCCTAGTATTCTTTTATTGTGTTGTTGTTTTGTATCATGCGTTTTTATGTTGTATTTTTTTATTTATTTTAGTTTTCCCTTTCATTTGGCTTAGGTGGGAAAATGATTTAGAGCAATCCCATTATTAACATTGAATTGTAATAGTTTTAATCGTGCTTAGTGTGAAGCATCAAGGGGTTCCAAAGGCCACTTTCATGTTTGTTTAGTTTTCTGTCTTTATGTTTTTTATGTCCAAGTTTTGCTTGAGCTTGTGATATGCATGTTGCATTTATTTTATACGTCTCCGTGATATCTAGGTGTCATGCCTTTAACACGTAGTTGACCTTCTTTTGGTCTTTAGGTTTTAATTTGTCCACATACTTTGAAAAATTGTTTTTCACACAATCTATTTTCCTTAGAATTTTATTGAGAATTTTTGTGAAAGAAATTTAGAGATCTCTGGCTAGGAAAGGCTTGGTTAGAAGCTTGTCCATGAGACTCACCTCCCTTTCCTAGGAGTATCTCTAGAAATATTTTCCTTTATATTCTCTTTAGTAATTCTTCAAATCTCTTTGTGAAAAAATGTTTTGCTAAAAGTGTTTCAAAAATTATTTCAAAATGACTTTTCCTTGCAACAGTGTGCATTTAGGTAGGCATAATAGTGTGCATTTAGGTAGGCGTAGTAGTAATAAGTGGCATCATACCATTCATAGTGACATTCCATTCTTTGGGGGAAGATATAGGACCAATATCATTTAGAGATTAGATATGGGATACAGAGAAATTGGTGCAACCATTGTTTAGTAAATATAGTCAATTTGACATTCTTAGGCATGTTACTTCTAGGTTTATCGGACGTGCATTCGAGTGGTGGCAAAAGAGATAGTCTAGAGTGCAAAAGGGGAGAGAATCATGCATTAACACATTTTATGAATTAAAAACATGCATCTGGAAACATTTCATTCCCCCTTCATTTAGGATAACTCGAGAGAAACAATCTAGGATAGAAAACTTCATTGACATAGGTGATGCATTCATCTAAAATCTTGCTAAGTTTTCTAGACTAGAAAAAGATTTTAAGAACAATTTGGCCTTGTTCTTTAATGAACAAAGAGAGAGAAAAAAAGAAAAGAGAGCAAGAGAAAAGCTTGAAAAGCTTCGAGAGTTTGACAAGCAAACAGTAATAAAAAAGCATGAGAAGCTTCGTGTTGAGAAAAAGAAAAGAGAGCAAGAGGAATGTGAGAAAAATGAGAAGAAGAAAAGAGATGAAGAAGAGAAGGCAAAAGAGGAGAGTCTTTGAAAAGCCAAAGAAAAGAATGAGAGAAAAGAATTTGAAGAAAGAGAGAAATTAAAACAAGAGAGTGAGTTTGAAAGAAAGTCCAAAGTGATAGAGTTAAAGAGTAATTCAAACCCAAGGGAACTCATTATTAGTGATTTGGTGTTCAATCCTTCACCAATTCCTTCCATGAACACCCCAGTTCCAAAGGGAGTTATCCCATCTTTAAACTCTTCTTACTTTTTTCATTAAATCTTTTGTTTTGTTGCCTTCTCCAACACTTTGTGTTCCATCTCATTCACTTATTTCATAGTCCTCAAAATATTGTGCCAAAATACACTTTGACTTTAAAATTCTTTTCAAAAATCATTTAAGTCAAAGTGCAAGACACTATTTGTGTGCAGTGGGCTGGATATCACCTTTTTCAACCTTTATAAGCCCATTTTCACACATTGCACATCAATGTATGTTGCATGGTTTCAAGGATTTTAATATAATTTTGTTTGATGATTATTGCAAATATGTGTTTGCTCCTAGCGGAACCATAAATTTAGTTGTTGTGAGCTTTACCAACCCTCTTGATCTGAGGACAGATCCTCTTCAAGAGGGACGAGATGATGTGACCTCATTAAGGCTCACAGCTTGGGCCATTAGTTAGGCCCATTTCTTTTAATTCTTTAATTTTCTTTATTTCTTTTATTAAATAAATGATTGTCTAAATTGGGTTGTTTTTAATGCAGCCCATTTCCAACCCTCTTCCATACACATACATTTGGATCATTAAATCTCTCCACGTGGTGGGCCTTGGAAGTCCTCCAGCCCAAGTTAACAACACCTGCAGCACGCATGTTTCTACCACGCGAGAGAGGCACTTTGAATTTAACATTCATCTTGGGCTCGCAAGTGGCAGCCCATTTCCATTCCGCGTCAGCATCACCACACATTTCTATTGGGTCAAGGTTCATGCATCATATATCAGCCCAATTGAGTAGCGGTGCAAGTCTTTTGGTTCTCGTCACTTAATGATTCTGCAGTATGAACAACACTCGCTTCCTCTTTCTCTTGGAGCACCGCTAGGGTTCAAACCCATGATAGGGTTTCTTCACGCGTGACCTCACGTCCCATTTCAATTTGCCAGCCCCAAATAGCGTGCTTCTCCTCCCATTAGCTAGGGTTCCAGTTTGTTCCCTCACGCATCCAACCTGCAGTTAGGGTTTGCTTGTAATCACGTTTTTCGTCCCTTGCTTCTTCTCTTCATTATGAAAGTGGCAAGTTACCATTCTAATAGTTAGATTTGATGAATATAAGAGTGAATTTTCCCCCTTTTTCGTCTTAGCTCAAACCCTAAACCCTAGATTAGGTTTTAACCTCATCGGGTTTACCAAACCAGTGAGAAACCAGAGAGATCCGCACATGAATCTCTGTTTACAAGTCTTTCGTTGCGTTTCCCTCGCATTCCATGAGTTTCAATCGGTAGAACACCGATTGGAGAGGCTTTTCGGCGAATCCCGCGACGGAGCGGCCTCATCAAAACTCATCTTTACAAAACATCAAATAAAATCCATAAAGAAAACTCCTAATAAAGACTTCCCCGAGTTAGCCCATCTCTGGCTCTATGCCTCACCAGCATCACCTGCAGCATCATCTGTTGCCGTGTAATGAATTACATGATCATCGGCAATCACAAACAGATAGGGTGAGCTAACATATAAATATAAACACATACCTCACAATTCAACTATACACACATTCATCAAAGAAACTTCATCCTCTGATTCCACAAAGCATGGCCACCACCATGTTTATCCACGTTCTACATCTTTGAAATGATAACCTTAAGATATCATTTGCTGCCACAAGCCACAACTCGTGGTTCCACCATCCACAAGCCACAACTTGTAGAAATACGTGAGGAAATATCATGCTACTAACCACACTCCGCAACGTCAGGTGGAGTTCCCAATATGAACCACAATTCGTACTCTCTACACAAGACTAGCACATCACTGGTCACAACCTATAATTGCTCAATTGAGTGGAAACCCTCCATACGAGCCACAACTCGCACACTCACACCTATAACACTCACCATTCCGAGCCACCACCACTCAAGGAATGCTTATGTTCATCCTCCATCTCGAGCCATAACTCAAGGGATATGATTCCGAGCCACAACTCAAGGAATGTAATGTGTTTACCCTCCATCCTATGCCATAACTCAAGGGATGCCATTCTGAGTCACAACTCTAGGAATGCTCCAGCAAGTTCATCCTTAAGGTATCACTCAAAGTCTTATAGACTATGCATATCCAAACCACACAAGCCTTTGCCTCTACATTATCGGCTGGCGCTACTCCAAAACCGTCGGGCGAAAGCCAATTGCAGACTGTGTGGCCGAAGCCTCTTGTCGCCAAGCACCATGCACCTCAAAAGTTCCTTCCTCTACAATTATCGGCTGGCGGGACACACCTCACCGTCAAGCACCACACATTCTAGGACCCCTCTAATTTTATAGCTTTCACCTGGCAGTTCAGACTTCACTGCTAAGCGCTACACCAATATAACGAATTTACTGGTTTTAGGCATAATAGAGCTACTTGTACTCCCAATCCAGGTATCTAACCACACAACAACCTTCACAAAGTTACTCATGTCCTATTCCACAATCTTGAACCCCTCACTTCTTAAGTCCTCTTCAAGGTTTTTCCTCCCATATGGATTCCCTAACTTAAGGATACCAATACATAGGTTTGATTAAGGTCAGTCGTGCTTCTCCACAAGATGCTACAGTCAACCCATCCTAACCATATTCCATCATTGTCCTGAAATACTACCTCCATGTGCACCTAATTCCAAGCCATATAAGAATTAAGCTTTAGCCTTTAAATACACCTCCTATCCAACTCAAGCAACTCCACTTAGCAACTCCAACTCCTAATTATATTATGCCTCTTAATCAAACAAGACTCTAGTTTTTATAATACCCCTACTACACTGTTGTGACTATCATAATTCTTCCAATCTCACAATTAACCCATAATTTAATTCATGCTATTATTCATTCCTTTGTCACCTTAGTCCCTTATCCATAACTCCACAATTCCCTTACACAAACATTTTTGCCCAACAAAACCCCAACTCTGCAACTGCACCTCATAGCCACGCAATGCCCATTTACCTGCGCTGGCACTTGGCAATCAGATTAGTACCGCCAGGCGATGCATACCATTCTGGGGAAACTCTGAATTTCTAGCTCCTTGAAGCCCCTAAAAGTCCCCCAAATGTGTTTCTAAGTATGTCTCCACAATTCCACTGCCAATCAGGTTTCCAATAGTACCTAATATCAATTTAAGTGCACAATTTCCAGTTTGCTTAAGGTAATTCATGCATCAATTAGTCATATGCTCACAATCCCAATTAATTCCCAACTCTAACATGTGTTCATACCAATATTTTCTCAATTGCCTCAAATCGTTGCAAGACTCAACAAACAAATGCATCCAAAATTCAACTCATAGTTAAGGTCCTTTTCCCCTCGATCAGAATCATCAAAAATAACAAAAACCAAGACAATCTTGCTCATGTCACTTGGCGAGTATTCATCACTATCAAGCCATTCATATGAAAACCTAGAAATTGGATGAGAAGGGTTGTGTCGCCTGGCGACCAGTTCATGCCGCCAAGCAGTTCCTCATAAAACCCAAAATTAGTCATAATTTCACATGTGTCGCTTGGCAGCTTTGAAAGCCCGCCAAGCGATTTTTGGAAATTTTCCAGAAACACAACAAAAATCTAGAAAACGTGAACAAGATTTCATATGATTCACAATTATGTAATTCAAACATAAAACATAAACACAACTCCCCTAATTTGGATTCCTAGCTTCCAATTGCAAACTTATTATCCTTGGTGATAGCAAAAGTCCCATTTCTTGACTCCTACTTTTCCCGCGTCAATTACCTTTTTCTGATCCTACTCATTCACGCCAAAAATAAATTTTGCCAAAAAAAAGAAGTTATTTCTTCTTAGCCAAGGTTTGAACACACAATCATCCACTTTCAAAGCAAGCGCAAAACCAATTCATGTTCAATTCCTATAAATCTAGGATTATATTATCACTCATCATGACAAGTATATTATTAAAAATAATGAACAATTAAATTAACACACAATTGGCATTCACAAGACTCGAACCCAAGTTCCCTCATAATAACCAAGTACTCTCAACCATTTGAGAGTACTTGATAAACCTGCACTTAATAAACCAAGTACTCTCAACCATTTCACAACATTCGCTTTTGTCTTGATAAACCTGCACATGCATAGATAGCTCAATTCATATTTGCATTCCATTAGGTCACCACGTTCTGCATTCATATGTAAAGAGATTAAGCTATCACATTTTCAGTAGTGGATATAATTGTTGGCACAAGCAAGCTTGAAGCAAAGATTTGATAAAGCCAAGTGCATGAAGATTACATGTGGTTGATAAAGATTGATGAAGATCCGCTTGATGATTATGTTTCAATTGTAATGATTACATGTTATATCATGTTGGGAGGTTATATGACATAGGTTAGATGTCCTTTTAGTCTTAGTGTGTCCTTTTTAATCTGTTAAAAAAGGGTTTTAACAGGTTCAAAGGCTTGTTGTATATAGTTTCTGGTATGAATGTATTCAATCAGTTGAATTGTGTTTCAATCGACTAATTTCACTTAAGTCAAGTGAAATCAACTGATTGTACGAAAAATTCAACCAATTGATTTCACTTAAACCAGACTATATAAGTTATGTTTTTGAGAGCAGAGGCACGATTCTGAGTTTTTTAGCGCAAAATCTTGTCATTCATCATTAGAAAACTCTTTCTCTCTGCATTACCCAACTGCAAGGTGATGATTGAAGATCTTGGTTGATCTTAGAGGCATTTTGGCTTGGGATTAGCTCGAAGAACTTGTGTATGGTTGGCTAGGGAGAGCCACCATAAGGTTTTGTAGTTCTTGTGCCTCTAATCATTTACCTGATGTGATTTCAGGTCTGTGAGTGTGATTCTTGCATGGTGTTAGGCTAGATTTTTGTGTGAGTCAAAAATCTTGTGTGTTTCTTTGTTCAAAAGTGAAATCTTGGTGTGTGATTTGTAAAACTTTTGAATATAGTAGAAACTAGGCTCATGTTGTCCTGGTACACTGGAAGTAGCTCTATGATTAAGTGAACCAATATAAAAACAATTGTGTCATTCTCTTCTTTTCATCTATTTCACTTTAAATCCCTTTAAAAAACTTAAGAAAACCAAGTAATTCGTTTTTTGTTGTGATTTAATACGTTTATGTGTAATCTGGTGTTACATACTTGTTAGAAATATAGACTGGAACAAGTCTTGCGTGTAAAAGTTTGTTGTTTGAGTTAAATCTATAAATTCTGCATTCTACATAAATTCCTTAAATTTTAGCCGATTGATTTGAAATTTTGATCGATTGTTTCATAGGCCCAAGAACAAAATAGTCTATTGTTTTATTTTTTGACCGATTGAAAGTGTATTGTTCTACAACTTTTGCATTCAAATTTTACACTCTATTTGATTCAACCAAAAGGGGTTTTAAGCTTTTGAAAAAGTTTTAAACAGCCAATTCAACCCCTCTTCTTGGCTTAAATCATCATTTCAAACTAACAATAATTCTTCGCTATTTATTGTTATTTCTTTATTGTTTTGCTTATTAGATGTTGGTGCTACCAATTAGTTAACTCAATCTTGTCTCATTAGAAGCATTTAGACATGCAGCTACATTATAGTCACACACATGCCTTTATCATCTTGCATTCACGTAGATAAAGAGACCATATTGTCATAGTCTAGTAGTTCAATTCTCATTTCATCCCAGCAACTTTAAAACTATGCTAATCATATTAAAAGAAATTTTGATAGTGCATTTTGGGTTTAGGATTGAAAGTGTGATTTCAAGTTCAAATTAATTTTGGCATGATTCATTAATATCTTTTATATCCTTGCATCATTCTAAAGATGGTTCATAGCATTGCATTGACATTTCTCATAGTTGCATTTCATGCTTTGCATCTTTATCACTAAAATTAGTCACGCTTTCTTGTTACCATGTGGGTTTGCTAGGTAGAAATTTCTTTTTACATATGTGTTGATTGTTTGACTTGCACTTCTTGTTCTCATACATCATTCTACACTTGATTTCAGCCTTGCATCTGCTTTAGCATTTTAGGAACTCAAAATTTGTTCTAGGCACCTACATTTAGTTGCATAATTCATTTTAGTAATATAGTTTACTTTAGTTGCTTGCATTCATGCATTTCATTTCATAGTTAAACTCTTCTAGACAATAGAATCAAGGTTCATTTTCTTTTATTTTATTTCTTTGTTTTCATTTTAATTTCTCCCTTTTAGTTTTATTTTCTTTTTAGCAATAAATTATGCAAGCTATACTTAACACGCACCATTTCCTTTTATTTGATACCTACGGTTTCCCTCTACTTCATTAGGGTATTTTGGATTGTTTGCTAAATTCTAGCGCGACTAAAAGAGCTTAACTATGATTAAGGTGACAATCAATTATGAGAAGTATTCACTAGTACAAAAAATAAGGAACAACAAAGATATATTATGATGATTTATTTTGAAGCATAACCGATGATGGCCTCAACTAGAATTGATTCTCTACACTTGTTCAACTCATGACCCGTAATAAATTTTAAGTCTACCCATTCTCGTAATTTTTGCATAAATCTACACCGGATATGTAAAATGACCTAAAATATGTTTCATTTTAAAATTGTATGAATTAAAATCTTAAAATTCACTTTTTCTTGTTGTCAACACCCAATTTCATCTGCGTGAATAAATTTATTTTCGAAAAAAATTAAAAATTAAAAAATGTTTTTTAGTTAATGGTAAATAAAAAATGGGTGAAATAAAATTTTCTTCAAAGATTTTTAAACTTTAATTTTAGCACAAAATAAAAAGAGAGAGATGAAAAAAAAGAAAAAAAGAAAGAGTCCAAATTGTTTTTAATTATCACACCCCTCCTCATGAGCCCAACAACCTAACATACTTTCGTCCTCACTCTTTGTTTTTCTACCATTTGTTCCTAATAGAGAAAATAGTAACATGATTCTGATAATTAGAAGCAACATCTCTTCTAATAATTAGAATCAATATTAATGATGATGATTAACATCGTGCTCTGATTTGCTGTGATTTGATTTTCGTAATGTGCTCTACTATCATGATCAATTCTCTCCTTATATTGATATTGCAATGTGTGGATATATATATATATATATATATATATATATATATATATATATATATATATATATATATATATATATATATATATGTATATATAACATATACATATATAATATTATATATATATATATATATGTATATATACACCGTACTTAGCTAAACTCGACTAAATAAGTAAATAATGTGCATATTGAGGCAGCCAAGTATCCAGCCTAGGCCGAGTTAGCTTAACTTGTACCGGTTTTAACTTAAACTAAACATCTAAAGGGATAACCTGCACCTCATATCACCAGCATAAGCCATCAAGGCAAGTAGCCGGCCTAGACCGACTACTCCAGCATATCTGGTAAGATTACAGCCTAAGCCGACCACTTCAATAAACTCAGTATGATAGAAGCCCCCACATTCAATAAGCCTTAAGGGCCTGGGTTAGGACCCAGGCCCACTCACAACCCAAGTTAGAGCCCAAGTCAAGGCCCAGCCCATAGGATGATCAGACATCATTAATGCTCTATAAATACACGTGGACCCCAACAATTAAGGTACGCATTCATTAATCACTGATTTGACTCTCTGAGAGCTTTGACTTACTTGAGCTTCGGAGATTCTTCTGCAGGTAACCCCTCCTGGGTTCAAGCCGACATGTACCGAATGGGAAGAGGCCAACTGAAGAGATAGCGGACTACATGGTGAGGTGATAC
>Ga0209589_1008188_pt1 | contig 16421 bp, 10 predicted proteins | sample CowpeawhiteBW_FD_187525 | JGI IMG/M metagenome (GOLD analysis project Ga0209589, IMG submission 187525) | Root nodule microbial communities of legume samples collected from California USA - Cow pea white BW (SPAdes) (version 2) | ecosystem: Host-associated > Plants > Roots > Nodule | place: USA... | reverse complement strand
AATGATTACATGTTTTGAAATTAATACATTCTATACTTAGTTTAAAATTAGTAGAGAACACAAAAGTCTCTCAAACCACCATACAAATTCTTTTCATCCATTTTAAAGTTATTCATGGCTGAGAAAAAAGTATAGCCGTTGTATAATGGAGTGGATTAACCCTTCGATTAAAATGAATTCAAAATGTAAAATATTAACATGTTTCTAAATGATAAAAAATCACTTAGAAAGATACAATGGGCTAACATTAGAAGTGGACTAAAAAATAATGTGTATAATCTTTTTGGTGTGTATTATATACAATGTTAACTATTGATCAATTTCAGCAATAAAAAATTTTCATCATTATCAATGTAAAAGTATAATATTATATTACAAATAATTGACATTGTTTAAAAATCAAAGTTTTATATCATCAAATTAAAAAGTCTTTTTCTCACTCTTTTTGGGTTGCAAGAGATGCAGTTTTGAATCCAATAAACCTTTTTTTTAAATATTTATCATGTTGGGCCTGGGCCTTCCCATTTTCGCATAGATGAATGATTTTATATATATATATATATATATATATATATATATATATATATATATATATATATTCATAAATCATCGTAAACACGAAAAAACATTACAAATTTAAGAAAACTTAATTGGAAGAAGACGTGTGTGGATTAACTGTAGGAAATGGTGGCTCTCAGTGTCGTCACGGACTTGGGTTGGTGCTTGCTGCTACTGCTCGATGATCTTCTCCACAAATGAAGAAATGAAGGCAAAGAAGGAGGAGGGAGGAGGAAGCGGATAAAAGAGAACCTTTTAAATATATTTTTTAGGTCAAAGAATCAAAGAATATTTGGGGGTACAGAGATTCGCTGGCTGTGCAAGGGTGCACTACAGGTAAGAATTTTTTTACTGCTTTTTCTCTTTCTTGATTTAACTTTTAACTTGGACAAAATTAGAAATAAAAAAACTTTTAGAGGTACAGGAGAAATGCTTTGGGGTGTAGGGAGAAGCCCCCGTTACTTTAACTCTCTTTTTCTGGCTACTGGTGAATACACAGTCGGATTTTTTTTTCCTCAATCTTTATTTATGACATAATAATCTAATGAAAATTCCTTATTTAATGTAGATATATTATATTTTTATTTTATATTTGATTATATTTTTCATAATTTTTGTGTGGAATGTTTACAAAAATTTATAGACTCGTATTCTTTCAACACGTATAAATTTTATGTTACAAATAATAGAGTATAACTATATTCGTATGATGTATGAAAATTAGGTTAAATTTGGTAAAATGAGAGATGATGTTACAAAGAATATCCATTGTCATCTTGAATATAATTGAATATATATAGTGAATCACAAATAATTTTATTTGTTAAAGATCCCACATTAGAAATAAAATTAATTTATAATATATAATTAATTTTTTTATAAAATTGAATTAGACACAAACTTTACTTATATTAAAATTATTTAAAAGTATGTGAATTAAAATTAGTATATAAATTATTTAATTTGAAGTAATTGAACTAAAATAGCGTCATTAAAAGTGTGGAGAAACGATTCAGTGATTTTTTTTAGGAAAAATCATATAACTTTAATGTATTTTCATGTGTTATGGTTAACTTCAATTTTTCAAATATATATATATATATATATATATATATATATATATATATATATATATATATAAAGTAGTAAAAAATACACTAATAAGTCACTAAATCCATTCCCTAAACATGACAACAATTATTTTAGTTACATCGAATAAAAGCGATTCCCAGGTAACATAATACTACTGTGATTATTTCATTACTATGGATAATGAAACCAAATAAAAAGAGAACACTGGAAATATACATTATTCATCATAATCACATTTTGATACTTATTTTTCAGTAGCAAGCATGACAAAAACTTATTAAAAAAAAAAGTGATGGTGCTTAGTGATGTGGCGTTGTTGAGGAGGGTGAGACAGCAGAAAAGACAACAGAGGCAGCATAGAAGATTGTGATAATGGCAGTGAAGTTCACAAGAATGGCCTCAGAACCATGTTTTTCCAATCCTGAACTCTGCATAAAAGTAAGCTTCTCCAGAAACCCTAGACAAGCAGTTGCAACAGCCAACACATAAACGAAGAGCCCAATTTTCACATGCCAATGAAGTGTTGTGCTTTTCAGAGATGAATTCACTCCATTGTAGTAGATAAACATCACAAACCCAAATATCCACTGTGTTCAAACTATCAATAATGTTAGATATACCTTTGCAAAAAACTTCATCAACCATTTCTGTAACAAAATTCATTCTGTTCTGATCTTACATTAATGTGTATTAGAAAATGATTTTTTGACTACTAAATTTTGACAACTTTCTCTTACACTTTTAGGTGTCATTTTTTAAGTGATTTTTCATTTTTTTTCTCATTCTCAATATTCAAAAATTACTTAAAAGATGACACCTCATATTATAAGAGAATTGTCAAAATTTAGTAGTCAAAATATCATTGTCCGTCTTCATAAAAAAACATAATCATATTCTCAAAAGTAGAGTTAGAAAAGCAGGCTAATTTGAGGATATTAGGGTTTGGAAAGAAGATTAGAATGATTTACCTGAATTCCGTAAAGAACTATAACACCAATTCCGAGCCATGAATGCAAACTGTAGAGATTGAGAATTCCCATTTCATTATGAAACTTGAAGACAGCGTAAATTCCAATTATTCCAAGTATTAGTGCCATGGCATGCAGAACAAGGTGTATCAATTTCTTGCTTTTCTTCTGGAAAGGAAGACCTTTGTAACTTATAATTGCTGCAAGCATTTAGTTAGCTCTATGAGTCAAACACAAATTATTACCATAATTTTCTTTGCAACGTTTTGTTTTATTAATATTTCTCCAATCAACTAGAGAATAAAAAAAATTCATATATCATGGTAGCTACTTAAAAACAAAATAAACAAAAAATATATAGTAATAAGCAAAGCAATATTTAATAAAACAGCATTGTGTTAAAGTAATTTTACTTTACCTTCACCCCCAATAATTATTATTCCAATTAGCATAAGAACAGGATGAATCTGTATCAAAACAAAAAATAAACAAGATCAGGGGCCTTCAGTTAAGTGATAGAGCAATATCACAATTTCACCATTGATACTACACATACACATAAACAAGAATGAAGAGTTTATATACAAATTATAAATATTGAAACAACAATTTTATACATTAAATTAAAAACATTGTATAATCTATTCATACTACTTTGCGTTTATTAATTTGTTCACTAAATAATTTTATTATTATTCCTACAATTTTTAAGCTTTCTTCTTTGATCACACAACTCATAAGTATCTAAAATACGTAAAATTTTCATATAAATTTGACACTTATCATGCTTTAATTATCATATTTTGTAAATAAACAACCCATTTTATCTTATAATTACATAATGAGGTACTAAAAAGAAGAAAAATAAAAAATTGATTAATTTTTAACGATTTTGCAGCAATTTTTTGAAGAATTAAAAATGATGCAGCTGAGTCCCAAAATTCATGGCCGAGTCTAGTAAGGCGGTCAAGGAATGATCCAAAATATGACTTTTGGAGTTGAGCTACAACAAAATGGTGCACAACACTTAAGATGGTGCACAACACTTAAGATGGTGCATGGCTGAGCCACAAGAGAATGTGGTCAGCACTTAAGGTGGTGTATGGCCGAACCACAAGAGAATGTGTTAAGCACTTAAGGCGGTGCATGACTGAGTCACAAGAGAATGTGTTCAACACTTAAGGCAGTGCATGGCTGAGCGCCAAAAGTTGGACTGAGCACTGCCCAAAAATCTTTATAAATAAAGATCTTGGGTCTTCATTATAGGCATTTAGTGGAGGCTGAAAAATGTAGCAGTAGTATAGAATAGGGTTTGTGAGGCACGAGGGAGGTGCTCGTAGTGTAAATCTGATGTGTAGATGTTGCTGGAATTGCATTGAAATATTCTATGAGTAGTTGAACTCTCTTGTGCCCAAGTTTGATCTCTCTCGTGCCCGGGTTTGATGTAATCAATTATGATACTTCTACTTCTTAGGTATTTGTTTTTGCTTTCATTCAATTGTTTGTGGTTTGATTTATGGTTAATGATGACTTGATCACTCATCTTATTTCACGGGTTTGATTTGAGTTGGAAAACTGGTCTCAACTTTGTGGGTGAATTGACGACTCATCCTATTTAACTGGTTTGAATTTAGTTAAAAGACTGATATCAAAATAAGGTTCAATCAATCATTATACATATCGGTGCTTATTTAGTAGCCATGTGTAATTCAATAAATCATGTTAATTATTTTTAGCACTAGAAAAAAGACCCTATTTTGGGAGGAGTTTTCGATAAAAAAATATTAGATGTAAAATATATAAAAGTGCTGGACGTTATAATAATGAAAAATAGAGAGAAAAGAAGAATAATATGAAATAAAAGTAAATAGATGTTTATAACTATTTTTTTTTTTTTAAAGTTGATGGACTAACGAAGCATTTACCTAAAATGTAAAAAAAACAAAACAAAAACATAACTAAACCAATTAGCTAAGAAAAGAATAATCAAATAATCAAATATGTAAATCCCAACATTTAACACGTGTTTAATTAGAATAAATTAGTAGTGTAATGTAAATTTAGTAGTATAAATTAGAGAGAGCAAATTAATTAAACATCTTCGATTTTTATTTTATTTTCTTCAATGTATTAATTTTGTTTTTCAACCAAAGTGCCCAAAAAGCCGTGCTAATTCCAATTAAAATATAAGCTCATCGTGATAGTTATTTAAAGTTATGATGTAAAGCAATTTTTGTTTCTATATAATCATAAGAATGATTAACATGTTGAGTTAGTGGATCGTTGATCCAATAATTCATTAATTAAATCACACGAATTAGGTATATAAATTTAATATGTAATTTTATACATTACATAATATAAAAAATATTTTTTAATTATTTAAAAAAAAAGTCTTAATGTAGTATGTTATCCTTAATTTTTTCCGTAAGAGTTGGATTTATCCTGTGATTCTAATACATAGCATTTAGGAAGTACATAAATAGTATCGTATTTATTATTATCCACGTGTACTTCCTGAGTTGGCGCCAGCCAGAAGAACTAAAAACTAGCATTTAAATATTACATGTGGCGGTTAGAAATTTTGGATCCTATTAATTGTTTCTGTATTATATAATTAATACCATAATAAATGTACTTATCTTTAAACTACTATGTTAAAATAATTTTATTTACTTTTCAGAAAAAAAAAATATTTTAAATAAATAATTGATTTGAGGATATATTAAAAAAAGAAGAAAAAAAAATAATTTTCGTTAAAAGATGAAAATACCAGTTATTTTGAAACTTTTTATATAATACTTTAGAAGGGGATAAGGATAGTATATCTTTGGGCAAAAGGGATACAATAATATTTAGAAAAATTAAAAAATTATCCCTTAAAGTTGATTGTGAAATAAATATATGCTGTTTATTTTGAACTCTCAACATTTTTTGGACATCAAATAGTATAATTATACCACAAATTTTACTAAAATTATCTAGAATAATCACTTATAAATAAATACCACATAATAATAATAATAATAATAAGTTTTAATTAACCAAAAAATATTTAATTTCGTAAGAACGAAAATTAAAATTCAAAATTTTCATTATAATTAAAAAAATATTTAAATCATATTTTGATATAAAAATATTTACTCTTATTTGTTCAGTAGTGTTTCATTTCATCAATGATGATTATTGAATTTTTCAAAGAGAACTCGTTCACTCAATTCTCGTATTAAAGATAAGGTCATCCAATCTTTTCAAAACTTTAAAAAGTAGTTGACGCCGTACTTTCAGATAACCATACATAGTTATTATACGGTTCAAATGGCATCAAATTTTTTTTTTCTATGCCTAGTAGTTTTTGTTTTAGTTAATTAAGTAAAATTATTGCAAACAATAATTTTTTCTATTTGAATTCGAAATTCAAAATAACACTTTTTATTCATTTTAATTTTCATTTATTATTAAGTATACATTTAACAAAAATTCAACACTTCAATCCTCTTTCAATTGCAAAGATACATTTGTAGAAGTTAAAAATAAATAAAATTAACAGTTTCCATGTTTGTCAATAAAAATTGGTCACAAAAAATAGTATTTAGCTTAAACTAAATCAAAAGAGTGTTGTTGTTTTAGCAACAAAACTGAAAAAATTTGACAGTAACTATGTAAGATGAAAGTTGAAAACAGAGACAGTTCAAACAACAAGGGTTGTGCAAAGAAGAGAAAATATGAGAATCAAAAACATGAAGTGCCACAAATTTCTGAATCCAATTTCAAAGTGAATGAAAAGAAGAGAGATAGAAGAACATACATTGAAAAGGAGAGATTTGTTGGAAGAGTTGAAAGACAAGCCACCCCTGAAGTGTATGCTCCAAACCAGAACCAGAACAATGGCAGGAATTGCTAGTAAGTGAACCACAAAAGTTAATGGAAGAACATCAACATGTTCTGCAACAACCATAGTTTTCTCTTTCTCTCTCTGTTTCTCTGAACTCATCATAGATGATGGAGTATGAAATTAACTTGGAAGCGCTTGAAGATTTCTCTTTATTTATTGCATGCTGTATCTCACCCAGTGCTTTTGCTATCAGGGGACACTTTTCCAGGTTTCAATCAACAATTAATTTCTCATCAAAGAAAGAGTCTTCGTTTCACAAGGATGGATAATAACTAAATGTTATTCTGAATATATTTATGAAGAATAATAATATTTCGATACACCTTTTTTGTTTATATTAGTTATTCACTGGAGTTTTTAATTCAAAAATTTCCCCTACGTTAATTATTAATTCGTGAAAGAAACACCCCCTACGTTATTAATTCTATCATTTCCAGTCTTCACTCCACGTACAATTATCATATACAACTTTTTAGAAAAAAAAAAACGTATGTTTATATTTTTATCACAATTTCAAAATTTATCTTGCGTAATTTTGTTTATCTAATTATATATTGTATATGTAAAAAATGAGTTAAAAAAACATAAATAAAAGAATATTAATATTTTATTCGTTAAGTTAAAAAGTTTATAGATAAAAAAATTAATCATTCAAATTTTATTTTATAAAAATTATTATCATCTCTGAAATATTTTCTACACCTTAGTTTTGTAAGTAATTTATTATTTTTTTTATGATTTAAGTTTTTCCTAATGATGCCGGTAAGGATAAAAGTAATAATTTATCCATCAAAATTTTGTTTGCAATACATTTTTCTTTAATCTCTTTTTATTTTTAATTCATTGCATGTTTGTATGGCTAAGAATGTATATTTGCATGTACGGTTTGATAAACAAAAGTAAAGCTATGCTAATAATAGTCACAGTGATACTCTTTTTATATGATGATTAGTTTTTTTTAAGCATATTTGATTTTTCTATTTAAGAACTTGGTATTTTTATTTAAACAAATTAGAATTTTAAATAATGTAAATCTGGTCATAATTTGATAAAACATTAGAGCAAAATATCTTCTCCATGTGAGATGTACGGGAAGAAGGAAAAATTATTTCATATGAAATTAGACTCAATCAAGAAGAGTTACAAGAATTTGTGGTCAAATTATCTTTAAGAGGAGAAGGATGATAAACTCCTAACTCCTACCAAAGATGGAGGAGTGAGTTCTAAGGAGAATAAACACATTTTAAAATAAAAATCATGCTTGTGTTGTGTTTTATAGGGTTGTTAGTGGCACCTTCCCTTTTTTAGGTTGTCACATGGAAGGAATGGTTAAGGAGGAGCCTAGTTCAAGGGTGTGTTTCTTACCACACCCCTCTTCTGCTAAGACTCCCTTAAAAATGGAAAGAAAAGCATTTATAATGATTTTGTAATGAATGGGGAATATTCTCCCTTTACATCATCATTGGGATTTTCTAGAAGATACTTTTTGCATTTGCTAGATAAACCTCTCATATTTTGTTAGGTAGTATTCTCCATCTTCATAGTTTTGCTAGGAGGCCGGCTTGTAAGGTGAGGATTGCTCCACTTATATATTGTGAAGTAGCCTTATCTCTAATCGATGTGGGACTTCCAACAATCTTAGGTAGTTTAGTATCCCAAGTGGCATGCCTCATTTCATCCTTTATCTCTTTTCTATTATTTCCATATTTTCCTTATTTCAATCAAGTTCTTTGCTCTTTGTCCTTTATGCTTTCACACCCTTTATGTTAATTTGTGTTGTTTTGTTTCCTTGTTTCAATTGAACATTCTTTTCTCTCCTTTGAGTTTCTTTGAAGTGTACATTCACATCTAAATAACATTTTAGGTATTTTAACGTCTAGTGAAAATCTTCTTGAAGCTTTCTTAAAAAACATTATCACAAAAACATTACTCTCATTAAAATTGTAAGATGAATTTACATAAGTGAGTCACTAATGTGAAATCTACAATAGAAAAAGAAAATGAGATTAATATAAGAAAAAATACAATAAAATATGTAAAATATTACAAGCAATTGAGAGAAGAAAGAGGAAACAAGCATTAAAAGAATGATAATCAAATTTGAAATTTGAAATTCAAATAAATAGATATTAGGATAAAGGAAAATGTTTTGATTAATATCTTTTAATTTAAATTAGTATTTAGAAAATTTCCGACGTTTAGAAATATCTTTTGCATAAAGATAAAAAGATATTTATTTATTATTTATATTCAAAATTTTATAATTGAAATATTATAAATATATGATATTTTATCATATTTTATTCTAGACATAGAGTATATAAACAAAATAAAATCAAATATTCTTTCATATAAAGTATCTTTTATATTTTCAAAATATATTTTCGAAACCCAACATATCATCAATATTGTTTGTATTTTTGTATTTCATAAGTGACGTTTATAATTTTTGGAGTCTAAATAAAAGTTTTATTTTTCAAATAATTTACGCGGGTGACATATTGTCTTAACTAATTCCATAGACGAATCTATCTTAGTGAAAGCAAGTGACTGAGATGTTGGGTGTAATGTCTTTGGGCCATTTGTTTATTTGAATATTGGGCCTATGCAATCACCATAAGGCAATTACTTCTTACACCTATCATGTTCTTCCTGCACCTCATCAATTCCGGAATTTTTTATCTGGAACACAATAAAAAATTCGATTATTTTTGTCCGAAAAGCAGATATTCTTCCCTTTTACGAAAAACATTTTCCAGAAAGTTTTTAGTGGGATGGGAGAAGAAATTGATGGGGTGCAGGAAGCAATTGCTGTGTGAGTTCTCAAATGAGACATTCAGACTTTGATCTTTTTGGATAAGAAGCAAATTTTGCTATAAGATGTGTTTTTGATAGTTTATCTTGCTTCTACTTTTCAACCATTTTAGGAGTATTGTTTCCCACTTTTATCCATTTTATTTATTTATTTTTATCTAATCTAAACATTAGGAACAAAAAATCAATTAAGGTTTGCTTTATATAGTAGTGTCTTAAAAGAGAGTGTCTTAAAAGTTCAAACTTCAACTATTCTTGCTATGTGTGTTCCTTCAATTTAATTTTGTTACTTGGGCTGTGCTTGCACTGAACATCTTGTTACATATATATCATTGCTTATATTTTTATATTTATTCATAAGCTATTAAGCTTGCTCTTGTAACTTCCTTTGAAGAGTAGTTTTGCTTTGAAGGATATCAAGTCACAAGTAGAAGCAACATTCATTCTTCATGTTTCATTTTCTTAATCACAAATAATCACAAATAACCAAACTCCCAAATACAAAATATCTCATCATGTCCTTTTTTTTTTTTCAATTCATGATATGTTATTATTTTGGTGGCTTAAAAGTTTCACTTCAAATGGTACTTATCTCATCTTCCCATTGCGAATGGCCCAAAATGAATCTTACCATCTCCAAAAATTCTAGTCCAAACAAAATTCTCATGAAACATGACATGTGCAATTCATAATACCAACAAAGGGTTGGAATCATAGAATAAGCAAACGTTAATTTTTTGTCTCAGCAGTGTGAAAGAGGCAAGAGGATACATAGTGACAAATCTCATGGTCAATTTTACATTTTGTTCTTGTTTGCTCCATCCACCTTGTTCACTTTCTTCCTTTTCTTCTCATTTTTTTTTTCTTTCTTCTGTAAACTTATCACTTTCCTTTTGTTTTTGTGGCTTAGGAGCACACGTTGTGTCCACAATAAACTTTGTTTTCATGATTTTACAAGAGATTGTAACAAGAAGAAAACTACTTTTAATTTCTACTCCAATTTGAAAATGATACCCCAATAAGAAAATAATCTCATAAAAAAGAAATGGATTAAAAGCTGAAGCAAGTTGGCGAAAAAATTATACAAAAATCTCTAAAAAAATTTAAGTAAATTTGTGATTTTTTTTGTTATATTGTTTAAATTATTTATTTCTATTTAATGTCAGACACAATTTTATCCTTCAAATCTTAACCCGGTTGAATTAAAAAAAAAAATCGTCTACATTATGTCAAATTCTGATAAAAACAATGTGTGTAAAATTAAAACCATACCAACTTATTTCCACATATAAATACACACACCTCCAGTGTGGGATGATGTGCTAATTTGAGAGGAGACTAATGAAAAGACAACTTTACTTCTTCTTTTTTAAGCACATAAATGACTTTACTTGATTCATTTAATTAAAAGTCTTGCTTACAAGTGTTTGTTAAAAAATCAAAGAAAGTTTTTGCTACAAATTATATAAAAAATATTTTTATTTGTTCTAATATTTAATTATTAATTTCAGACAACATTATAACATTTGTTTTGAATAATGATAATAACGGACATGAGGAAAAGATTTTATAACAAGAATAATAAGTGATGGTTTATACACGGATAAGTAAAAAAATAAATTTTAAATATGTTTTTGTCCTTAAGTTTAAATGAAAATTGGAATTAGTTTATCTTTTGATTCAGTTTTGTAAAGTTTATTTAATGTTTCTAATATATTTCATGATAATATTTAAATTATTTATCTCGTTTGACATATTTTTTTTCTTCAATGTTAACAAAGAAATTATCATAAAATATATTTAAAATGTCAAATAAACTTAATAAAATTTGATTAAAAAAATTAAATATAAGTTATTCACCAAGTTGGAAAACGGAATTAGACAAATATTTTAAAAATAGATTAATTTTGATTTTTACTAAAGATTTAAGGAATAAAAATATATTTAATATAAAAAAAAATTATGATAATTTTTTCCGTAGAAGAATTATATTTCTGTGTGCCTATGGCAGGTAGTGGTTGGTGTGTTCCTTTTCCAACCGTCCATGTATCTTTAGAGAAAAAAAAGTGTTTTTATCGTCTTCGTATTCATTACATGAAGTAATAACGTCATTAATTTGTATAGTTACTCCCACGTAACAATTCATTCATTTTACATCAAATTTAGGCAATAAAATTGGTTGATGAGATAGAATTAATTTCTAATAGTCACATCTTAGTTTTTTTTAGTTAGCGTGTGCAATACCGTAGAATATCTAGATTATTCTTTTAAAGAGGCTACATTTATGGAAAAGATTCAACCAATTCATTTATTTAATCATTATTATAACAAGTTTAATATACTTTAAATTATCAAAAATAGTAATACATTTTTTTTAAAACTAACTACTTTTGTCAAAAAAAAAAAACATTAGTTCATTCGGATAATCACATTTAAGCGATAAAGTTAAGAATAATTTAAATATAACGTCTTTAAAAAAAATTCTGATAGATAATATCTAAAATATAGTTATTAATTCTAACGATTTCAATAAATGGAAGGTCGAAACCAATATAAATATCAACATCTAAAAAAAGTAGATATCAAAATAAAAAGTATTATAATTCTCAATTAATGAAAACTTATTTATCCTTGAAATAAGTAAAATAAAAGGATTGCTGAAAATAATATATTGAATTGAATCAAACACCATGAACTTTATTGCAATGAATCAAAAGGAAGTTCATCCTTAAAACCTACCATATCTAGGTGAGATTTGGACTCCAAATCATAGCAACATTGAAATCTAAAATGTTAAAAGCTTTGATGATACTATTTGCACAAGTTGTGCAAGAAACCAACTTAGTTGATTGAGATTGATCGTGATACATGATTAATGACATTGTTTTTTGGGAACCCATCATCAATTTCCCTTCTGGTTTTTACAAGGTGGGCACACACAAAATATTCCCTTGTGTGCACGATATGAAAAAGAATCTTGAATAACTTCAATTTTTGAGATGAAATTTTCCCTTTTAGCAAGGTAATAAAAAACGGCGACGTTTATGGATGCTAGAGCACGTTATGTGTTTAAATGTGGGGTAACCTTGATCAATAAGATAACACCAGTTAAATATTCAATTGTTATCATCAATCAATGGATTAATTAAGGAGTGATGACCTAATAATGTTGCTTTGCTTTATTGAATTTATCACAAATTTCTTTGTCAATTGTGGCGTGAACTATCGACCATTCAAAAGAGTAACCACAATTCATGGCTATTTAATTAAACATCACTTTTCCTAACACACAGAACAAAATGATTATCAAATATTTAGAAATCAAAATACCCTAATAGGAGGAAATCAAAAAATAATTCATCGATCAATTAAATAAATACATCAAACAATGCTAGTATTGTGAGGTGAAAACATTGAAAAGAAAACCTTTACCAACAACTAAAATCCTTGAATAGTATGAAGTAAAACTCAAATATCACACCATGAAAATTCTCTCTCCCTAACTTTATCTATGGAAAGTGTTCGAAAAAAAAAAATCTTGGCATTCATTAATGGAATGAAGAAGAGAGAATTGATGAAGGGACCCACGAAGAACAGGTGGAGAATGGTTATTGAAGATTTTGTTTGGTTTATCCTAATTTTTACTTTGGTTGTGTATAATTGTTAGCATACGTTGCTTTCATCGTCCACAATGGTCTCTAATATCTGTTACTGTGCCAACGCATAGTGAGGCCACAAGTACCTAACTCCCAGCTAAGCTTTTGGAACTTAGAGTTAAGCAGTTACCTTCCTCCAACTATAATATCTCAACCAATCAACACCCTTCTCAATTTTCTCTCTCTCTCCAATAAGTGTTGATTTTTCCTAAATAAGGGAAAGTGTAGTTGCACCTGTTTCTGTTTACCACTTCTGTGTGCACAGAATTCTGAGTTTCTGAGGAGAAAAATGACAGAAGAGCAACCTAAAACAGTAGAGTCAGAGACAGCACCACCTGCTGCCGAACCTGTTCCTGTTCCTGTTCCTGTTCCAGAGGCTCCAAAGGATGTGGCTGAGGAGAAATCTGTGATTCCAGTGCCCTCTTCTGATGACAAGCCTGATGAGTCCAAGGCTCTTGTCTTGGTTGAGAGTAAGATTTTCTTATGTTTGATTCTTCTTATGTTGTCATGTTTTGGTTTGGTTCAGACTAACATAGTGTTATCTTGATTCTTGTTATGTTCTCATGTTCTGGAAGTTGGGGTTAGTTGTATTTGGTTGGTAAAATGACCGATTGCAGAAAAAAGAAATTGAAATCTGTGTTTGTGGAATCTCTCTGCATATTTTTGTTATGCTTTGTTTATCTTCTTGTTTTGGTTTAATCCATTAGGTTAACCAATTCTTTGAGGAGCTGTGTTTTGTTTATTCCAAAGGGTGCTTTACTGTATTATCTTGAGAGAGAAAAATGATTCTTTTTCGTAATTGCTTCTTCTGAATTTATTTTTAAATTACATGGTTGTTCACTGTTTTTGTACTTGATTGAATATACATGTTTTTGTTATGATTCTCTTAAATAGTTATAGAAATCAGTGAGAAATGGATATTATATCTGAACATGTTTTTATAATAATATTCCTAACCCCTTTTGGAGAAAAAAAATTCTGATATTGGATTGTTTGGTCGTTTGTTGTTGGTTGTACTTGTTGCCGTTTTCTGGTATTTTATCATATTCCCTTTTGCTGAAACTTTTTGTTGTTGTAGTTTTATTCAAAATAACGTTCTGATATTGTTCTGCATCTTTTCCATTTCTATTAGCAAGTGACAGAGTGGTCCTTCTTTAAATCCAAGTCTTGTACATCTTATTTTGGCATAAATTTCTCAAACCATTATCACTCATTTACAACCATTTTAAAGGCTTCGCTCAGAAATCCAACCTTTAATCTTTTAGGCAAAAGAGAAAACACCACCACAATAGTTTTCTTGTCATAATTTTTGTTGTTGTTATGTTTATTATTGTTAATTTGGTTATATTGGCAGAGACTCAAGAAGTTGCTGAAGAGAAACCAAGTGAGGGTTCTATAAACAGAGGTTTGTCTTGTGACATTATGACATTTAATTCCCCTTTATGTACCCTTTTGTATTCTGAAATTACTTATTATGTCATCATCCTCATTTCTCTTCAGATGCTGTGCTTGCAAGAGTTGCAACTGAGAAAAGGTTATCACTGATCAAGGCATGGGAAGAAAGTGAAAAATCAAAAGCTGAGAACAAGTATGAATCTGCATCCCTTTTGGTTCATATTTAATGGTGTGTTTAGATTTAAGTAAGGATTTGTTCCGGTACACCCAATAAATCTCACATCGTTTAGGAGTCTGATCAAGCGTAGTTTAAATCCTTCTTCTACCTTCTGAGCTATTTTTTAAGAATAAAATCGTTTTAGAACTCTACGCTCTAAAACGAACAATATCTCGGAAATGCGTGATGGTTGTTCCTTGACAGATATCTACATTTAACCTAAGATACTAATTTAATTGAAATTATTGAGCAGGGCACACAAAAAGCTTTCAGCAATTTCAGCATGGGAAAACAGCAAGAAAGCTTCAGTGGAGGCAGAACTAAAAAAGATTGAAGTAAGAATTGATTTCATTGCCAATTCTAACATGTTCTATTTTCTTCTATTTCACATTTTCAAATCTTGGTTTCTTGTGATGCTTTCTGCAATGATGTGGCCAAAGAGAGGAACAAATTAAAGTTAATTTTTGACTTCTGCATGAGTAGGAACAATTGGAGAAGAAAAAAGCAGAATATGCAGAAAAGATAAAGAACAAAATAGCTACAATTCACAAGGAAGCTGAAGAGAAAAGAGCAATAATTGAGGCGAAGAAAGGAGAAGATGTTCTGAAGGCAGAGGAGACAGCTGCAAAGTATAGAGCAACTGGAACAGCTCCAAAGAAACTCCTAGGATGTTTCTAAAGCTTCAAACATAAAACACTGTCGAAAACAAAAAAATGTTAATTATTATTATTGTGTATCTTTGACCATTAAAGTATCATGCATGAAAGTGTGAGTTTCTTTAGTATATATGATGTTGATTTAGTGATGTTCATTTATTATGTGTGGAAACCGACACATTGGCCTGTATATATCAACTACTTTGTGGATAAACACATTTAATGATTCAATCTCTGCATTAGTTGCTTCTGCCATCAACTCATTCACTTCACCTACTTCACCATCTCTCAACTATTTCAATATATGCTTAAAAGATAAAACCATCTGGTAAGTATAATTTATACCATATGATATCAATAAATTTTGTTATTTTTATTTTTTTTAAATGAAAAAAAAATGTTTTTCTTCACTACACGAGCATGTATTATTGTATTAAAAAAATTGGAGAATTAGAATGTAAGGATTTAGAAAATATCTAAGAGGACAAATAAAATTTAAATATGGAATTTTATTATTTTATTATTAAAATTATTAAAAGTTTGAGTTATAAATAGAAAATTAGTTAATCAAGATTATTTTATCATTCTTTTAGAATATATTATTTCTCTTCCTTTGAACTCTCTCAATGATTCAAACCAATTTATCTGTGTTTCGATTTCAGACAACACTATAGGAGTTCTAGAATAGAGGACAACAATTATACCTAATCAAAGTTTTAATCAAAGTAATTTTATTTTTTGTCTTAAGTATTTGATTTGAAATTTGCTTGCACGAGAGAGAATACATGCTTACATGTGACTCTTATGATTTCAATGTGAGAGTTTGAGTCTATGGAATCTACATAATGTAAAATCATGTTTCACTCAAATAATCTAAGAACCAAGAATAACAAGTTTTCCCTAAATAAATATCTTATCTTACGTTGCACAATTATTTGTGTTTATTTTTCTCATCTATCTTTCTAATAAAATTTAAATTATAATTAGAATAATACTTTATTTTGAGTAACATTTAATTTCAATAGTTTGCGTATAATTTAGTTACTTATTTTAAAGTATTAAAAATATTTATAAAAAATAAATATTTTGAAATCAAATAGCTTTCTGTTGGGTTTATATATATTTTCATATGTCGGTTATAGTTATTGAGAAATTGTGGTTATATATATA
>Ga0209589_1008186_pt1 | contig 16425 bp, 8 predicted proteins | sample CowpeawhiteBW_FD_187525 | JGI IMG/M metagenome (GOLD analysis project Ga0209589, IMG submission 187525) | Root nodule microbial communities of legume samples collected from California USA - Cow pea white BW (SPAdes) (version 2) | ecosystem: Host-associated > Plants > Roots > Nodule | place: USA... | reverse complement strand
TAACAATGCTGAATCACTTTTTTCCCATAATTTCATAGCATGGTTCACATCACAAGTTTTATCATTCCCTTGTAGTAAGTAACCTCTCCAAAGGGGGTAAGCAGTACTTGTGATTCCCTGTCACTTTATTCTAATAATCTTTAATTGTAAAAAATGTTTATCATCCTTGAACTGCCACCAGTTGATTCTTGAATTTTTTTATAATTTTTGGTTATCACTTTATGATGCTTGAAAAGAACATTAAGGATCAATACCCTATCCTATGTAGCAAGACTTTCTCATAGACTCAAATCCTTTCAAGTTCTTTTAACTGAGCTTCTTTTCCAGAAAGAAATTTGCATCCTACAAGTGATCAGAGGTTCCTTCTATTCTTTAAAATAAGTGTTTTAATCTTGAAATCATATACAATTGAGAAATTTTTATTCGTATTTAGCCCTCGAAAACCAGAACTACCATGATCTCCTATAAACTACTAGCTTATGTCTATTTAGATTTTACGTATGAGAATATTTTTTTCTTGTGGAGAACTCTATATCAATCCCTCTTAATCTCTCTAAAACTTTTCTTTCGAAAGTGTGTCCTATTTGTAATGTATAGATATAGATATTATTGAAAGTCTCTTATGCAATCTGTTAGAATAAGTATTGAATCTGGGTAGAAAGCAGGTATTGGAAATTACTAGGAGTTTTACCTAAATTAGGTTTCTAGTTTAGTCTTTTGATCTTTATCTTCTCATTGTATCATATTTCTGCCATTATAAATATGAGAATCATAAGAGGGGTTTTACAAGCCCTTGAAAATCTATTTTCTCTCTTATTGATCTTAAGTCAATCATTAATTAGTTATGAAGGTAAAATCATGTCCTCGTTCCTTTTTATAGCCACCACAATTGTTTTTCCCTATACTTTTCTCTTTTCAATCTATCAGTTTCTTGAAGACACCTGATGCTAATCTTTCTTTCAATCATATATTGTCCACCACCTCCAAAGATTAAACTATCGAAGTACTAATATTCTAACTGCGAAACCTAATGAGGCACTTCTGGACCAGCTTCTTTTTACCCACATCTGTCCACTAAAAAAATGTAAGGATCATTGCTCATTTAATTCTAAATTCAGGTGCCGAGTGGCTCTACCTTATTTAGCACCATACCCAAGCCATATATATTACTCTAGCCTCCTAATCCTAAATTTTGAAATTTGAAATATTATAATCACCCCTGAAATAAAAAGGCAAATTGAGGTAATTTATTGGTAAGCTTAGACTTCTTTGACGAGGGCCGTCTTGCTTCCAGGAGGTCAAAGGGAGAGTTTCCCTATTTCATTAACTGAACAATTAAGTAACACCAGAAGTCTCTAAACACTGTATTTTCTCCATGATGACAGGCATATCGTGAATCAACTGGGACGATTTCACCCAGTCATGGCTCCATAGGCGATCCAGTTTCAGCTGCTGAGGAAATTGCTTTCTGCAAAGCTTGTGCCCGGTTTGGTCTTGGCTTGTATTTATATCATGAAGATTAAACGACAAATTCTAAGCTTCCAAATTTTTGTTTTGGTTGGATATTTTGTTGTATTGGTATCTTCTCATTAATGTGAATACAAGTAGACGACTATAGGTGGAAAAAACTCGAAGCCATATCTTTGTTGGTATGGGGATACAAATGCTTATGGGAAATCAAGTTTCTTTTATTGTTAAGGTACATTTATTATGGCTTTAAGTTTTGTAAGTTATGGTGGCCTAAAGCGTTCAATTAACAAATGAACTATTATTATTATTATTATTTTTTGCTCCTATTATTAAGTTCAATTAACAAATGAACTATTATCAGGTAATCTTTCTTGACTTAAATATAAGAAAAACAATCATCTAGGGAACTGATGATATAAATAAAATTTAGCAATTCTGCTTTTATTTAATATTGTTAACTTGATTACCAATTTTAGTAATTGTTTCAAGATAATTAAGATCATTACACAAATTTACTAATATTCTCAGTAAATGAAATTAACACTTTTTTAATGATTAACATCAAGTACCTTTTGCAATAATTATTGTTTCAAGATTGGGGGTTTTGGAGTAGACTAATAGTGTTCACGTAGAAAGTTAATGAGCAATGACAAAAGTGTAAATAAATGCTTTTGGTATGTACAAGGTCACTTAGTCAAGTAGTTTTATACACTTGATCGGATATATTTGCTTCAATCCTCAAATTTTCCAATGTAATTAAAAACCAATGCAACAATACAATGAAAATATACAATTATAGGGGAACTAAATGCTTTTGGTATTTACAAGGTCACTTAGTCAAGTAGTTTTATACACTTGATCGGATATATTTGCTTCAATCCTCAAATTTTCTAATGTAATTAAAAACCAATGAAACAATACAATGAAATATACAATTATAGGGTTACATGAGAAAGTCCAACATAGATCCAACATAAACGAAATTTGCAGCAATGAAAATTCCTCGCCACATTAATTACCACATGGCAGCGAGTCAAAAACAAATCATACCTTAGTGTACTACTCTAACGACAATGTAGTCCCTGCACCCAAGCAAGCCTTCTCCTATATCAGCAAAGCTCCACATATCATTAGGGAAGAATTACACTTCTATAACTACAATGAAGTTCCCTACACCCAAGCATACCTTCTCATATATTAGCAAAACTCCACAAATCATTTAGGAAAGAATGACGGGTGCTCAAGCAAACAACCTTTCAGACAAACACTCTTAGTTAATAACTTAAACTGATGCACATAAAGAAAGTTGCAAGAAAGTATTATAAAAAACCAATTACAAAATAATAAGAATTTGGAATTAATCACCCTCAGTCTAAATGCTTTGTGATGATGATCTGTCCACGGACAATGGCAAGCAACAGAACCTCAAACAAAAAAGATATCTCAAACTTAATTATCCCGTTCAATGAAGTCTGTAAAATATTCAATACATACATTTTAACGGAAAATGATAACCAAAACATGTAAGTAATGTTAAAATTAAAAAAAAAAAAAAAAAAAAAAACAAAAAAAATAAAAAAAATTAAAATTAAAAAAAAAAAAAAAACACACACACACACACAACAACTAAACCATCTACTAGAAGCAATGCTATCCTCAACCTGCCTTCTCAAGACCCAAATCAATGACAAGCTAAAATCTCACATGTTAAAATTTGTTTTCAAACTGGTTTTTCATGAAAAACTACTCAACTTAATTGAATGAAATGGTCAAACTAACTAGAAAGTATCAACTAAAATTAGAAAAAACTGAATTTCTCAAGAACAGAAATTAAGGGACAAAAAAATATAAGTTGTAGCGTGTTCCAAGCACCATAGTTCTAACCGAAGAATAGATTAAAAGTGGGTGCATGCATCCCAAATTCCCCATTCCGAAACGTATATTTAAGAAGGCGAAATTGTATCTTTTATAAATGGTTAAATTATTTATTTGATCCCAATTTTCATAATGAAATATCAATTTGGCCCTTTAATTTTTAAAAGTCTCATTCAGGTTCCTAATTTTAAAATGTTGTATCAATTAAGTTCATTTCGTTTAAATTGGAGAAATGCCGTTAACATATGCTTACGTGGATATGTGTAATCGAAACGTGTCATTTATATTTAGATGCATAGAAAAGCAGTGTAAAACTAAGTGCTTAAAATATACAAGAGACTATAATCAATGATTTATATTGCAGCAACATTCTAGTAGAAAAAAATAAGGTGCTGCTTCAATCATATTATCAACTCGATAAGATAGTTTTGCATATATCCAAAGCACTGATACTTCAATGCAGACTGATTTTATTTTAAAAAGAAGTAACAACACAAAGAAATAAGAGCACATACCCTTGTCATACTTTTTACCAACAGGGTTTGCATCCTCAACCTTGAAAATGTCATGAAAATGTCATCAAACGGATCATGATAAATAAACACCATAATTTAGAAGATGAACATTATTTCTTATTTATGAGCATTAAAGAGGTCACAATGAGTATAGATTTTCTCATCTTTTCAAACATTGACAAACATGAACCAGATAAAAAAGATAGAACAGTGGAGGAGTTCTGCCACACGAACCAGCCCCAAGACAACTACATATTCACCACCAGCAGGAAAAAAAAAAGGTATCAAACTCATAACAAAACCACCTCAGCAGTTAATTTCATTTCTCTACGCAACATCAATTAAAATATAATAATAATAATAATAATAATAATAATAATAATAATAATAATAAATGAGTAACAAATTTAATCACAAAGTCACACCGCCCCTGTTTCAGCTTAAACTTTTATAATACATCAACGTGTAACTCCAAATACACCCAAAAATTGAATTCAAAATTCACAAACCAAAACCACAAAGCTGTGGAGAAATCAGCACAAACAATAAGCATATGTCTCAACAAGGCTAGATTAAATTTAATGCCTCAACATAGCAAAGATCCCTGTGTAAAAGTCATGGTTAAGATAATTTAGCTACAAACCTTTTCCTAATACTTTAATTCCTTTACTAGCCCACAAAGATTCCAACTAAATCTCCAAGTTCATATTAAATCTGATTACCTTTTCCTAACACTAAAAAATTTTGTTAACAAAAATATGATCAAGTACAATAATCATGCAAACAAATTGGCGAGGGTGCAATTCAGAGATGGAATGCAACACCAAACTTTAAAGAATGAGCTCAATCCCAAACAAATAAACTAATTTTCAAATAACTGGAATCCAACCTTTTTTAATAGAATCCAACCACACATGAAGAGAAGAAACTGAAACTCCTAAATTTAAATAAAGACAACGACATTTTTAGGCTAAAAAATAAAATAAAATTCAAAAGCTACCCATCTAATTCCTTGTCCTCACTGTCCATCTACTCAACCCACTATCCCTGGCTCTTTCTCAAGTCATAATTAAACTCCTTTGAACAATTTGTAACAGTATCAAAATCACAAAAAACGCATTCAAAGATATAATCATAAGTACAATCGCACAAAAGTAAGACTCCAGAAATTAACATAAGTGGAAAGAAATTTAAAGAAGAAAGAATGTGAAAGATGAAGGTAGGTTTATGTACGGACCCTGGACCCTGGACCTTGGACCCCACAAACCCCACAATAAAATCAGAACTCACCTGCACTTCGACGACAGTGGAAGCTCTCAATGATTCGCGTATCAACTTAATGTTATTTCTCAAACTTCTAACCTGCACAAAAGATAATATCTATTTAGAGAAAAAACAAACTTAGGATACCTATCATTCATGAGAGCTTAATGCTATCACTCCAAATCATAACGTGAAAAACATTCCTTTCTAGATTGTTGGTTGTATTACTACCTCTCTATTCTGCATAAATTTTCATTCAAAAATGGAATTGACCTAAAGGGAATACTTAATCAGAGACAACCAATTTAGCATACACTTCAGGGATACTGAGAACTAAAATAGAAGTTGCACTTGCTTCATTCAACAGATATGTTAATCCTCAATAACTTGTTATAACTCCTCGTAACAAACTTGTTGTTATGAATTAATGATTGTCCATTGATTTGATACATTTGCTGATATGATTCATTACTCTTTATGATAAATAAATATTAGTATTAACTAAGTTGATTTGTTTCCTTTATGAATTACATATTGTATCTATAAATAGGACTCTTCCTATCAATAATAATACACACATGAGTTGCTCCCTATTCTCTATTCTCTATTGTTTCTTTCTCTTCTCTCTTATCTATTATTCTTTCTTCCTCTCTGTTATTCGCTTTATTTCATAACACGTTATCAGCACCATGCTCCAATTGAGGACTAGTGGAAGTTTTTTCTCTCCAAGGATAATGCTCTGCGTGTCTCAATCCAGGCTCTTTCTAATCTTTTCTCAATTTATAATTTTACCTTATACTCTCCCTCTTGTGACAAGAATTGTTTGACCTTATCAATTTTTCATCTGTCTTATTATTTATTTTTATTATGACGATGATTATTATTAATATTATTATTTTGATGATGATGATGATTATTATTAATATTATTATTTTATGTGTTAGTTATAGACACGCGAAAAGTTGCAAAATTTGGATTTGTGACCCTTGATATTGTAAGGAAGAATTCCTTTTATTGGATTTTAAATGTTGAAATACATTTAGATGCAATGGATAATTGGATACCATTAAATAAAGAAATAAAGCATCTAAGCAACTAACTTGCTCATGCGACAAAAATATTGTGAAAAAGGATTCACAAATATTATGAATTTATTTCATGCCTATGTATGGCTGGCTGGATAAAGCAATAAAGCTTTTGATGAAAAATCATGAGATCCGCCTAATCTGCTCCATTCCCAGAAGTGAATGCAGCAATCAATATTATGAATTTATTTCATGTCTTTGTATGGCTGAAAAAAGTAATGAGCTTTTGATAGAAAATCATGAAACCTGTCCAAATTGGTTCTGCTCCATTCCTAGAAGTGAATGCAGCAACATTTTATTTATATTTTCATGATCGTGATCGTGATCTTGATTATGGACATGGTTATAAAGAAATTTTCAAAAACACATTTTGTCACCAGAAGTAGCACAATAATGTGAAAAAGAAAGGAAAAGGAAAATGTGAAAATATTGACAAAAAGATGAAAGTATATATTATCATTACAGTGGTAAAGGCCATTTGAGTTGTACTTATTGTACATCAAAGCATCTTACAAATAATGAGAATAACATAGAAACACACTTTGCTTATGAAGATGGTGATTCTGATTATGGCCATATGGATGCTACTCATCTTGATATTGTTATTTTCTTTGCTAAAGCAAATGGAAGCATTGATCACCTCATTGATTATGAGAGTGTTAAAAAAAAATCTCATATTGATACTGTAAATTAATCACTTATTTTAAAAGATAAGAGGAAGAAATGGAATATGGGTACAATAAAAGAACTTTAAAACTGCAGTAAATACACCAAGGTTAGCCCACAATCATTGATATATTCTAAAAAATATTGCAAATTTTGAGAACCCAATAAATAAATAAATATATAAATATTTTCTACAATTGAAAGAATCACACTAATCTTGACGATAAACAACATGGAAATCATAGTATACAGACCTGAAAACCAAAAATACACTGCAAAAAATCGGACACATTAGTGTTCCTCGATGAAGGAATGAAGTAGCCCCTGGGCAACTCTGGCAAGCCACTGAAATACTTCAAAGCTGACATTGCTGCTTGCACCGAACAATCATTTTTTTCAGGTAAAAATGAGTAGACCTGAATAGTAAAAAATTTGGAATCCCAAACAAAGTAACTCACCTCAGGTAAAGAAACAATAGCATTTGTTGAAGAAGATGTGTCTAAGGGGATGATGTTGTACGCAATCAGATCCTCTGTCAAAGCAGAATCTGAGTCCATAACCTGCTTCAGCTGTAACAAAAACCCAGATGAATAGATGTTGAAGTTCAGAAAATATTCCCATGTGGTTGCATGGGAAATGGAAAAGTAATAACATATATACCGATCTTGTGACACACCTCGACCTTCACTGTTAGGGTCCAAATTTTGAGATAAAGAATAAGTTTTTCTGCTTTGTATTATTCATAACTCCACTAGTTCTTCCTAAGTCTCTAAAAGCCATGACTTATCTGATTTTGGTAACAATGAGACAAAAATAATTTCTTTTTCATATCCATTATTCAAAATAAATATGTGTACGAAATAAAGTTTTATTGTCTTTCAATTTTGTTTTACACCTTTTAAGAAAATGAAAAGTAATTTTTTGACAATTTTTTTTACAAACTTTACAAAGTTTTTATATGTAAAATTTAATTGATTAAATTTTTTTATTTTTAATCAAAATAAAATAATAAAATAGTACTTTTTTTTATCCTTTTAAAAATAAAGTAGTTTGTCAAAATTGTTAAAATTTTATTAGTGAAAATATCGTACCCTAAGAAAATTTCAATCTTTTTCATGTATTATTATATCGTGAAATAAAATTCATGAGTAAAATTACACAAAATTATTTACTATCCCTTTATTTTCAATTAAATATTATGGCTATTTCTCTCCCTCCATCTCTCTTTTAGAATCACATTATGAAATCATTTCATATATGATTTAAAATAATCTATCTCAATCATCTCCAACTTTCATTTTTTTTATTTCTATTTATAAGATAATTTTAAATATCAAAACATAATTAGTTAAAAAATTTAAATACTACAATTTATAATTACATAACCCTTGACAGTTTTGCTATGCACACCAGTAGATATTGATTTGATTCTTACAAATTTTGTTTATGAAATATAAGATTATACCCAAACCCACAATAGCCCTAATAACTAAAGGTTCTATTAATAACAAAAGTTTTTATTACACATCACAATATTCATAAGTTTAAAACACTCAGTTAATGCTTATATCAAATATAATAACACCTCCATCTAAATACCTGCAAAAACATATTCATAAAATACATCATATTCAGATAAAGGTCAGAACAAAAATACAAAAATTGATTGTCACCGTTAGTCTCTTAACATCAATGAACATTTATAAAAGAGTATGTATTATTAAGTCTATATATTCACAATGATAGAATAGGCTGACGGCCAATCAAGTAATCGTCCAAAGTTCTCCATAATTGATAAGAACTATATTTTATCACATTCAAGTAACTCTATATATAAAGGTATGGATATGAAGATCAATTTAAGATTTCATTTAATCCTCAAGAGAGTTAAATATTATTTTAACTCGTGATCATAATTACAGTTAGTATTCAATATTATTTTGCGTGGTTAACTATAAATTATTTTGCATAATTAATTATAAATGCAAAGCAATTTTTAAGACAAATACTTTACTATCATTATTCAAAAGTTAGAATAAGATAAATATTTTTTATTTTAACAAAAATACCTACATACCAGACAGTCTTCTAGATTCTATCCATATAGACTTTATCCAAGAGTATGAGCAATTAAGACTCTATCCAAGATTTCCTGAGGTATGGGCTCACCCCTCCTTCGTTCAAGGGGAATTCATTCTTGTCGTGTGCCCTAATGTGTTCCATTTATCCTATGCATATCAAATTAGAATTACATTAAATTAGAATTAATAAAAATTGTACTAGGAAAAAACAAAACAATGATCTATCATACCTTTAGATCTCCAGGAGTCCTGTGGTCTGCATCCGAGAAAGATCGTAACTAAACCTCACACCACCTTCATGATGGTATAAATGTTATTAGAAAGTGAGTTCTCCACATACAGGTAAACTGATACTGATATTATTGATAACATCATACATCTCAATTCCAATTCAACCGTGCGCACAAGAGCGCACCGAGACACCTTTCAGTTTGATGCCCTTCATTGCAGAGTTTCTCAATTTTGTCAATGAATTCTGCTACATGTGATTTCATGGTGTCGCCCGGTTAGAGTTGCCAATTATGGTGTATGTTGTGCAAATAAAATTGCTAAGTAAAAATTGTAGTAGCTTTGCAATTAAGCATGACTTATTTATAACATGCAATCATGTCATTAACATGATAACATGCAAAATGCATGACATTAATTTAATAATAGAGTAATTTCACATGTAAATCTAATAATTATTTTAATTTATCCAATTAAAGATATTAATTGATAAATTAGAAGCTTAAAGAATACTTAGACAATTAAATATGCTCTAAATATTTATTTATAAGTATATATATAAAAATATATATATATATATATATATATATATATATATATATATATATATATATATATACATACATATATATATATATATATATATATATATATTATAAACAAAATTTATATAAAAATTTGAAAGTAATATATAAAAATAAAAATATTAATTTTTTTTTTAAAAATGGCGGGTCAGCTCGTTAGCCCGTCCTATGGCGCGGCAAGCTACAGATTCTAACCCGTTTTCCATTGGCAAACTAGCTTGGTACAATTAATTGTTGGCAACTGAAGAATAGAACGAGTTAAATTGGGTTGGACAGTCAAAACAGGATAGACTTTGTCACCCATAATTTTTTCCTCTTTGTATTATTCATAACTCCACTAGTTCTTCCTAAGTCTCTAAAAGCCATGATTTATCTGATTTTGGTAACAATGAGACAAAAATAATTTCTTTTTCATATCCATTATTCAAAATAAATATGTGTATGAAATAAAGTTTTATTGTCTTTCAATTTTGTTTTACACCTTTTAAAAAATGAAAAATAATTTTGTGACAATTTTTTTTTACAAACTTGACAAAGTATTTATATGTAAAATTTAATTGATTAATTTTTTTAGTTTTAATCAAAATAAAATAATAAAATAGTACTTTTTTTATCCTTTTAAAAATAAAGTAGTTTGTCAAAATTGTTAAAATTTTATTGGTCAAAATATCATACCCTAAGAAAATTTCAATCTTTTTCATGTATTATTATATCGTGAAATAAAATTCATGAGTAAAATTACACAAAATTACTTACTATCCCTTTATATTCAATTAAATATTTTGGCTATTTCTCCCCCTCCATCTCTCTCTTTTAGAATTACATTATGAAATCATTTCATATATGATTTAAAATAATCTATCTCAATCATCTCCAACTTCCATTATTTTTATTTCTATTTATAAGATAATTTTAAAAATCAAAACATAATTAGTTAAAAAATTTAAATACTATAATTCATAATTACATAACCCTTGACAGGTTTTCTATGCACACCAGTAGATATTGATCTGATTCTTACAAATTTTGTTTATGAAATATAAGATTGATACCCAGACCCACAATAGCCATGATAACTAAAGGTTCTATTAATGACAAAAAGTTTTGATTACGCATCACAATATTCATAAGTTTAAAGCACTCAGCTAATGCTTATATAAAATATAATAACGTCTCCATCTAACTAATGCAAAAACATATTCATAAAATACATAATATTCAGATAAAGTCAGAATAAAAATACAAAAATTGATTGTCACCGTTAGTCCCTTAACATCAATGTGTTAGAAATATTTTAACATAATTTAAAAAATAAAATAATTAAAATAGAAATTACTGTTACTCATGTTTTTATAGACCTTTAATTTATGAGTTAATGCTTTTAATGGTTAACGACTATATTCTTATTACTATTTACTTATCTGTCTCCATTTTCTACCTATAAATACCACCTAGGTGCATGGGGAAACACACAACAACAGAGACAACAAACACTAGAGTCATCCTTAAAACGAGTGTAAAAATATTTTAGTTATCAACTAGGTGTAGAAAAATTTTAGGTGTCAAATGGATGTAAAAATATTCTAGGTGTCAGATGGGTGTAAAAAAAATTTAGGTGTCAAATGGGTGTAAAGATATTTACGGTGTCAAATGGGTGTACAAATATTTTAGGTGTCAAATGGGTGTAAAAAACTTTTCGATGTCAAATGGATGTAAAAATATTTGAGGGGTTAAATGGATGTAAACAAATTTTAGGTGTCAAATGGGAGTAAAAATATTTATGGTGTGAAATAGGTGTAAAAATATTTTTGGTTTCAAATGGGTGTAAAAATATTTCAGGTGTCAACTAGGTGTAAAAAAAATTTAGGTGTCAAATGGTTGTAAAAATATTTTAGGTGTCAATTGGGTGTAAAAATATTATAGATGTCAAATGTGTGTAAAAATATTTATTATGTCAAATGAGTGTAAAAGAATTTTGGGTGTCAAATGGATGTAAAAATATTTTAGGTGTCAAATGAGTGCAAAAAAATTTAGGTGTCAAATGGTTGTAAAAATATTTATGGTGTCAAATGGGGGTAAAAAAAAATTAGGTGTCAAATGAGTGTAAAAATATTTTAATTGTCAAATGGGTGTCAAAATTATTTAGGTGTTAAATGGGTGTAAAAATATTTTAGGTGTCAAATGGGTGTAAAAATATTTTAGTTGTCAATTGGGTGTAAAAATATTTTAGGTGTCAAATGGGTCTAAAAAATTTTAGGGGTCAAATGGATGTATAAGTATATTAGGTGTCAAAGGGGTGTAAAAATATTTTAGGCGCAAATGGATGTAAAAGTATTTTAAGGGTCACATGGGTGTAAAAATATTTTAGGTGTCAAGTGGGTTTAAAAAAATTATAGGTGTCAAATGGATGTAAAAATATTTTAGGTGTCAAATGGGTGAAAAAAATTTATGGGTGTCAAATGGATGTAAAAATATTTTAGGTGTCAAATGGGTGTAAAATAAAATTAAGTGTCAAATGGGTGTAAAAATATTATAGTTGTCAAATGGGTATAAAAATATTTTAGGTGTCAAATCGGTGTAAGATGTTAAATGGGTCGAAAAATATTTTAGGTGTCAAATAGTTGTAAAAAAATTTATGGTGTCAAATGAATGTAAAAATATTATAGATGTCAAATGGGGCTAAAAATATTTTAGGTGTCAAATGGGTGTAAAAACAAATTTAGGTGTCAAATGGGTGTAAAAATATTATAGATGTCAAATGGGCCTAAAAATATTTTAGGTGTCAAATGAGTGTAAAAAAAATTTAGTTGTCAAATGGATGTAAAAATATTTTAGATGTCAAATGGGTTTAAAAAAAATTGAGGTGCAAAATGGGTGTAAAACCATTATGTGGAGAAGAATTCGTAATGCAGTCCAAGATATATCTATAAAATTTTACAAATTTGACCATAGACAGTGAAAAACACTAAATTTTTAAATTTCACAATTTAGGTTATACCAATTTCGGGAAATACATAATTAGGGTTCGTGTCAAATTTATAAAAGAATCCCTTCATAATTAGACATACTAATTCGGGAAAAGTTTAATTTGAGAAAAATATTATAATAGAATAATCATAAATCACAATAAGATACTAACCACATATTGTGTGTTTTAAAATATTTTGTTTCCTAATTTTTTCTTTACCTTTTTTTTACTCTCATTCTTTTTTAATCATTTATGATAAAATAATCTTATAATTAGTGATAAAACCCTACTATCTTTTATTAACCAATGTCTATCAAGTTAATTTTTATTTTATTTTTTAAATAATAAATACATATAAATTTTAATATATAAATAAAATAGATAATACAATAACATTTTTACTAAATTTCATATAAATAAAATAATAATATATAAATATAATTTTAAAAAATATATTTAACATATATAAAAATTAAAATAAATAATATATTTAACATATATATATATATATATATATATATATATATATATATATATATATAAACAAAATTTATAAAAAAATTTGAAAGTAATCTAAAAAAATAAAAATTTTAAAATTTTTTAAAAAATTGCGGGTCAGCCCAAAAAATTATAAAATAGTATGTATTATTAAGTCTATATATCGACAATGATAGAACGGACAGCCAATCAAGTAATCATCCAAAGTTCTCCATAATTGATAAGAACTACATTTTATCACATTCAATTTACTCTATATATAAAGGTATGGATATGAAGATCAATTTAATATTTCATTTAATCCTCGAGAAAGTAAAATATTATTTTAAGTGTGATCATAATTACAGTTAGTATTCAATATTATTTTGCATGGTTAATTATAAATTATTTTGCATAATTAATTATAAATGCAAAACAATTTTTAAGGCAGATACTTCATTATCATTATTCAAAAGTTAGAATAAGATCAATTGTTTTTATTTTAACAAATATAAATGAGCAATTAAGACTCTATCCAAGAGCTCCTGAGGTATGAACTCACCCCTCCTTCGTTCTAGGAGAATTCTTGCCGTGTGCACTAATGTGTTCCATTTATCCTGTGGATAGCAAATTATAATTATATTAAATTAGAATTAATAAAAATTATAGTAAGAAAAAACAAAAGAAAGATCTATCATACCTTTAGATCTTCAGGAGTCTTGTGGTCTGCATCTGAGAAAGCTCGTAGCATAACCTCGCGCGACCTTCATGATGGTATAAATGTTATTAGAAAGTCAGTTATCCACATACAGGTAAACTGATACTGATATTATTGATAACATCATACCTCCGAACTCCAAGTAATCCATCCGTGCGCACAAGAGCTTCTACCTTATCTACGGAGAATGGTCTCCTGGTAGGACCCTATTGTTCTTGGATTGAAGGAGTAGGCACCAAGACACTTTCAGTTTGATGCCCTTCATTGCAGAGTTTCTCAATTTAGTCAATGAGTTCTGCTACATGTTGTTGTTAGAAAATGATTACTCAGATAATATTAATAATAATAAAAATATAAAATGATATAATAATAATTATTAGATCAATAATAATACTGAGACAATATATAAAATAATGAATATTAATCACAGATCAACAATTATAATAACAATAATAAATAAAAGATAAAAGGTAAGGAGTAGAAATATCCTGGGTTGAGGCACGCATAGCGCTATCCTTAGAGAGAAAATGCCCCTACTGCACAGGGCTAAATAAATATATCAATACACAATCATATGTGTTTCTTATCATATGCGTTTCTCTCCCAAGATACAACAATCCGTCAGATCGATCGAGTGCAGCGAAGGATCTCCGAACTTTATGAACACCACTGTCTTAAAGATAATATAGAGAAGAAAAGAACACTCTTGAGAAAAATCTAGTATTTGTTATTCTATCTTTCCCCATGCACCTAGGTGGTATTTATAGGTAGAAAAAGGAGACAAAGAAGTAAATAGTAATAAGAATATAGCTGTTAGCCATAAAACACATTAATCCATAAATTAAAGGTCTATAAAAACATGAGTAATAATAAGTTTTTTTTTAATTTTAATTATTTATTTTTTAAATTATAATAAAATATTTCCAACAATCCCCCACATAATTTAAAAACAAAAAAGCAAAAATATATTATCTTTTAAAATAAAATATTGTAGTTCAGTGTAAGGAACCTTCCGGGTCTGACCCTTACACCTAGTGCTCATAAACTTCCACCCGAGAAAATGCAGAGACTTGATTGTCTTGAACTACATCCTCTGTGACCAGGTTTTAGTAAATAACACATACAATATCAGTGTTCATTATAGGTTCTAATCAGTGGGTGCACGTTACGGCCTTGCGCATGTATCTTGTTTCATGAGTGTCATTTAGAGACTTGCCCATATCTAACAATGGAGGCCCCACCATCACACTCACTAGGTAAACCCTCAAGGGGTGGTTTGTGACTCACACCCCTACAATAATTGTCATTGGGTTTATTAAGAGGTATTTTATAAAATAAGCATAATAATGCACATACCTCAACCTTATTATTGTCACAATTTATAATACACCTCATCATAAGAATGAGACATAAAATTTAATCAAATTATTTGGTGTACTTTAGTCAACAACAACTTCGTTGTTACCCATTGAACTCCATTCCATGGGATCGTCACTCATGTGGAGATGGGTGTCCATTGTTGCAACTAATTTATGGGCTCTAGTCTCATTCCCCTCGACGACTCAAATACTTGTTGTTGATGCATCAACCTTTTGATAAGCAGATCTGCAATATTTCTTTCCGACCTGACAAAGTCAAAAGAGACAACACCATGAGTAATTAAGTTTCTAATATATATTTGTCTCTCATTCTCATATGTCAATTTCATTGACATTTTTACTTAAACACTTTAAATATAACAATTCAATTGTCAGGATGCATTGGAAAAAGGAATAATTTATGCTCTCATAGTACATCATGACAACATTTTTTTAACATATTTCCATTATAGGACACCTTCATCGAAGGTTAGAACATAACCATAACCAATAGTTGATATTGTCCCACCAGAAACAATATCCAATTACATTAATATATATCATTCAATAATCTCAAGAAATTTGATATATTGGCATAACTAGAAGAAAAACAAATAATATTACACTAGATGGAAAAATAGTTCCCGAGGTATCACAAACAAATTTAGATAATTTGTCATTGGAAGGAAACATCTTTAGACATTTATCAGAATAAATAATCAAAGATTTTTTTTATTCTCATTAAGAGGTATATTAACCTTTACAAGACACCCCCACACTTTGAAATATTTTTAATGTGGTTCTTTTTTCTTTCATAACTCATAAAATGTTTATCACAACCTTTTGTGTTCAAAATATGGTAAGCTGAATATAAAGTTTCACCCTATATGATTTTATAGGCAAAAACAAGCTAGAACTTGAAGCATAACATTTACCATATCAAACAAAATCATTTTTTTTCGCTGCACCATTAGATTAACACTATATGAAGATGTTACATAATGAATAATACAATGAGTTTCACACAAAAACACTCATTTATAAAGATATGTATCATCACTTCTCTATTTAATTAATTTTGTACCTCAAAATTTTATAATTTGAATGGTCTCTAACCAAAATTTCTCAATATATAAC
>Ga0209589_1008184_pt1 | contig 16426 bp, 12 predicted proteins | sample CowpeawhiteBW_FD_187525 | JGI IMG/M metagenome (GOLD analysis project Ga0209589, IMG submission 187525) | Root nodule microbial communities of legume samples collected from California USA - Cow pea white BW (SPAdes) (version 2) | ecosystem: Host-associated > Plants > Roots > Nodule | place: USA... | reverse complement strand
CTATTATTCATATTGAGAGTAACGGACACACAATGGTTGCATTTGTAAATGGAGACCTCATTGGTAAGGACACAAACTAATGTGTGTATATATATATATTGGTATGTATGTATCAAAATGGTGAAGAGACAAGGTATTGATGACAATGTCCTAATTATTATGTGTTAGGAACTGCTCACGGAACTCATGACAAAAAAACTTTTGATTTCAACCGACCAGTACAACTTAGGGTTGGAACTAACTATATTTCTATCCTAGCTGGCACAGTTGGATTACCTGTATGAGACTTAACTTTTTCGTTCTTACATGTTTAATGAACACATATCAAAGTTTCAATGAATACAACAAAATAACATTGTTTCATCCTTCAAATTTTGAATATATAGGATAGTGGAGCTTACATGGAACATAGATACGCAGGACCCAAGCTCGTATCCATCATAGCTCTCAACACAGGAACACTAGATATCACTACCAATTTGTGGGGTCATCGGGTTAGTTGAATTATAGTTTGATAGTAAAATTTTGTTTCATGTTACAATTACATAACTAAATCGGTTAAATTTATTTGATAGGTTGGTCTCAAGGGTGAAGGCATGAAAGTTTTTAGTGATGAAGGATCAATAAGGGCAAAATGGAAGCCACTCAGTCCAGTCCCACGTCCTCTCACCTGGTACAGGGTAAGAAATAGCACACGTCTTATATCAAACTATGATATTTAAGAAACACTTTAAGGCTTTTCTTTGCTTTATATTTTTTGTAACGATATCATGCATTGATTTTACAGACAAGATTTGTCACTCCTGAGGGAACAGGTCCAGTTGCCATTAGGATGACTGGAATGGGCAAAGGAATGATGTGGATCAACGGTAAAAGCATTGGTCGTCACTGGATGAGTTTCCTCTCCCCAATTGGAAAGCCCACTCAATCAGAGTAAGAAAACTATGTAGTAGAATTGAAAAGTTTAATTAAAAAAAAACGAGCATTGTCTTAAACATTTTCTAACTTGCACCACTCATTTAGGTTCCATATCCCAAGATCGTTCCTCAACCCACAAGATAACTTGCTTGTTATATTTGAAGAGGAACCATTGGCTCCAAGACAGATTGAGATCTTGAACGTGAACAGAGACACAATTTGCAGTTTCATTGCAGAGAATGACCCTCCCAATGTGAACTCATGGGTGTCCAGGAGAGGAAATTTCCACCCTATTGTGCCATACCTTGGACCAAAAGCCTTATTGGAATGTGCTCCTGGGAAAAAGATTACGACAGTTGAGTTTGCAAGCTTTGGCAATCCAAGTGGTTCATGTGGACAATATATTTTAGGAACTTGCAATGCTATTGCTACAAAACAAATTGTGGATCAAGAATGTTTGGGCAAAGAAACTTGCTCGATTGCATTAAATCGTGCAATTTTTAACCAAAATGGTGCGGATCCATGTCCAGAAATATTGGTGAAAACTCTTGCAATCCAAGTAAGGTGTTATTAGATCAACCAACCAATGAATTAATTAATGCACGTGGCTGGAATTTTTTCATTTTGGCTTAAAAGGAGTCCAGAAGCACAACTTATATGATTGGATTTTGGTGACATGAAACATAAATTCAATTATTTCATTATTTGTTTCTTCTCACTACTTACAATAAAAATTCCACAAATTCAATTTTGTTCACATCTTTTGTCTTCTTTTATTTGTTTTATTTGTCTTTTTAGTGAAGTCATTTTTATCTTTATATATATAAATATATAAATATATAAATGGATAGACTACATATTACAACGTAATAATTTCGTGGATAGACTACAATATAATACTATAATTAAGAAGGAAGAAAAAATGTAAAACTTGTGTACAGACTATTTAGTGAGTTATATGTCATCTCCAGTTTCATTACACATGTTTTCATATAGGTAGTGATACATATATAATATTATTGTTATTTTTTTATTTCAAACTAATGTTTCATAGTAGCCACACAAATATGATATTTCATACACTAATTTGTACAATGCACCATTATTTTTAATTGTACATATTAAAATTTAATACTTTTTTAATAAATATATCATAATTTTGTAAATATTAATAGTTTTATCAAATAATAAGATAAATTAGGTCTTCTTTTTTGATAAAAATAGTTGGATGACATGGATTTCATAAATTGCGAATCAAATTACTAACTTTTTTAATAGTTATATCAATCCTTCTACCTCTCTTTTAGTTTTCTAACTACCAAAATGACCATTGAAAATACACATGGTGCCATTGCCATTAATGTGATAGGTACTTCATCAATGGGTTATTGATTTTGAAGCTACTTCCCATATTTGTTACGATAAACTGTTATATACTTCACATATCTCTGTTATTAATTCTCACGGATCTTTGTCTGATTCTCCTCAAGTTGAAGTTGAAAGCATTTAGGATAACAAAAATATATGTGATGGCAGATATCTTGGAATAAAATCTGTGCCAAATAGTTAGTACAGGTAGTAGTTATTTTATATTTTAATATATACTTATAAAATGATGAAGTATAGATATCATACTACTTGTATTCGCAAATATCGATTATTTAATTCATCCATATCTGCTCTTTTATCCGTCGACTGTTTCAAAAATATCTGCAATTTTTTTAAATATAAATAATTATAATAAGATATTCTATGAAACTTCTTGACATAAGATATTAGGACATATACATATTAATTGATAATAAAACTCAACTGAGTTTTATTGATTTTAGACATTATTGATGTAGTGTGACTTAAAAAAAAAAAGAGAAAGAGGTTTGAACAGAGCTTATAAATATTTTAGTATCGTTTTGTACAAACAAACTATTGCAAATAAATTAATATAGAGAGGACGAAAAAGAATACATAAAAAAATTTATATTGATTTTCCTCCGCTAAGGCTACATCGATTACGAAATTCACCTTTTATATATATATATATATAAACCCTCTTCTAGACCTTGCTTGTAATTATGTTTCTTATCAAATTTATAAGTTTTTTTCTTTCATGAGATTTATACTATCATTTAAATATTTTAATATACAGCAATACAAGTATTTGGTTAAAAATTTCTCCAATCTCTCATCTAAAACCATTTCGTAGAGATATAATTCAAAAGAAAGAATTAAACGTTGAATTTTTAAAAATTATGTAAAATTAATTTTAAATCACTAACTATAACTGCAATATTGTTTATCAAACTTAAATTTGAAACGCCTCTTGTCTTTTATAATAAAAAGATAAATTAGATAATAATATTTTGACTACTAAATTTTGACAACTTTTTCTTACAACATGAAGTGACATCTTTTAAGTAATTTTTGAATATTGACAATGAAAAAATGAAAAGAATAGAAAATTACTTAGAAGATACCACCTAAGATTGTAAGAGAAAGTTGTCAAAATTTAGCAGTTAAAAAGTCATTTTCCTTCTTATAAAACATAAAAGTTTTCACTTTGTAAATAATTCTACCGTGTTTTCATGACAGTGCAATTTAAATTTCATGCAATATTTTTACTAAAAAAAGAAAAAAATTATATATATATATATATATATATATATATATATATAATATAATATAATATAATTCAATTCAGTTTTTAGCGTAAGTTAAATCTAAAACCAATGTACTAGTGGTTTATGATCAACATCATGAATAAAAAGTGTTATACATAATGAATCCACCCGGTTTAAGACTAATTGGCTTCCACAAGAATACTTGTGACTTTTTAATGAATACTTTAACATTTGATTTCGATGCATTGTTGTTTTTAATACCTAATGAAACAAGCTGAACTTAGAAAAATAATATTAACATTTCTACGAATACTAAATCAGTGAAGAACACATGATGACACCTACAAATTACAAACCGTTTACAGTTAATTAGTTCATACATTATCAGTGTTACATACACATAAAATAACACATTATCACATTATGAAAAACAAGACTAAAGCGTGATTTGCATTAAAATGAAGTCATTTTATTCTTAAATGTAAAAAAAAAAAGGTAATATGAAGTTCTGTTAAATTTAAAACGATTTGATGGATATACTGGTATATAATGTATTGAACATGTTTATATACAATATATATATATACACACACACACACACGTAAATACTAATCCCACGTTATCAAAATTAACATTCAAAAATAAAAAACAGAACAAATTTTTAGCAGCTTAAATTTAAGAGCTAATTATAAACATATTTTGTCGAGAAAAAAAAAACTCTAATAAAGTGCTTCAATTCCTTAGTGTTCGTTATTAATAATCTACTACTACTTATTTCACTAGATTTCAATTAAAAAGTATTTAAAGTAAAATATTTAAAAAGCTTTTAATTAACTTTTATTTTTTGTCTACAATTATTTTTTACATCTTATTACATACTTTTAGTGTTATAAAAATAATTAATTACAACATTACTTTAGCATTTATTAAAATATAAAAACTTTAATATTACAAATTAAAGTAATACATGAAAAATAAATATAATAAAAATTACAACAGAAAACTTATATAAAAAGTAACTTAAATTGAAAAATAAATTTTAATAAATATGACTGGATTTGTTGAACAAAATATCTTGTTCAAATATAGATTACATAAACCTTTAAAATAGAAACCTAAATTTATCCCATAAAAATTTAATTATGTTAAAAAAACCTAGAATAATAATTAGATAATATATTTTTATTTAAAAAGACTATTTTATAGTAACTTTATTATCGCTTTTATGTCATTTTAACATGTAGCTTATCGGTTAATTTTATTTTATCAGACAATTAGAAAGTTGTCAACTAATAATTATCTCATTTAGTTTTTGCTAATCAAAAACTAAACAAATAATTAACTTATTAACTACTTTTGCTAAGACATTTGTTTAACAAAACACCAAATGGCAGAACTAAGTAATAATAAAGCATACTATTTTAAATTATTTCTCTTCCCTTTACCCTTTCTTGGTACATGCTAATTGTGAATAATTGGACTTACATACAGAATAGCGAAAAAATAAATAAAAAAAGAATCAAAATTTCATGATTGCTATTTTATTTACAAGTTCTAACAGGTGAAAATAAATAAGAGCTCCGTAAATGATCCTACACTTTGAAAATGTGGGTACCCGATTAGACTGCAATTTAAAAAAGGTTCTTATTAGTTTCTGAAAAATAAGGAAGAATCGGGCAGTAAGCAGCAGAGAAAATACCATCATTATTATTATAGAACAGACAGAAAAGGGAAACTCACCTGAGCTACACCACAACCTGAGCACGGAAAACGAGACTATTATTAGAGATGCGAGGAGGAACCTGAATCCCAACCAAGACTTAACTGAAACTCAATAATAGAGTCAATTAAAGCCTGACCCATCTATATCAACATACAGGGTAATAAGGTTGGTTAGTTCCAGAACTCATGATAAATCAAAGGATCCCTGGCCTTCATTGATTGCATAGAGTAGCTTCTTGTACATAACTTCCTGTTGAAAATTGGACATCATTGATCAACAACAAAAGATGAAAAAGTACTGTATTATTGGAAATAATTGCTTGGTTTTGGCAGGTTTATAAAATGTGCAGTACCTTTGTAGAGTAAGGAGGAAGTTTCAGGTAATTAGCGCATGTCATCACACTAGGCAAGTCATCGTCCGCGGATTCTGAAGGTCCATTCCCGTTTGATGAAGTATTAACTGCAGTTGACGAAAGCTGCACGAGACAAAAGAAAGGTCATGAATGCAACAACAAATGTTAACATGCATAAAGAAAAAACAAAATTAATATACAAAAAAAAAAACGACAGTAACAAATGTATCCCAAGTACCTTCCTCACAATCGTTAGTTTTGGATTTAGAACTGCCAGCCCACCTGGTGGCAGCCTAGGCGCACCAGTAACAAATTGACAGAAGGCGCGCTGCTGCTCCGTGGTGAATTCCCCCATTATTTCAAGTAACTGAAAATAGCATCCAACAGGCCAAGCATGAAAATAAAACTAGTTCTAATCTTCCATAATACCATATATTACTTATAATTAGAGGAGAAACATACATTAACAATAGGAGGGCTCTTTGCATTGTACCCATGGTCAAATTTTATATGATCAGCAAGTGTCTCAGCCTGCAGTAACAGTTTTACCAAAAAATACTATGATTTCAATGCTTTGTTCTTATTATTTTAACCACCAAACAGTAATAAAATTGGGCAAAATACCTCCCACAACTCCCTCCGTCCACAAAGCAAGTAGTCTAGTTCTTGAGGAGTAAAAATTTGTAAAGATGAGATGTCAAAAACCTGCATTAAACAGCACAAGCATGCAAGTTGTGGTCAGTTTTAAACTAAATCAAACAAGCAAAAAATACTAGTTCCCCCAGCAATATTTTCTTCCTCTACTCTACAAGAGAGACTACCAAAACCAGAACTACCCACCTATTTCACAAACAATTAGAATATCGGAATTTTAACATCCAATAACCAAACATTACGATTTTATTTTGTGCAGGTAAAGTATGGTTGGTGATTGGGAGCAAATAAGTAAAAGGACAAGTGCATATATATAATAATCTCCCAAGTGGACTATTCAAGCATGAGATCAAGGCAAGCACTGCATCGTTTAAGACATCAATAGAACACAAAATAACTTAGTCTACTACAGAACACAACTTAAGAATTTCATGTAATGTCATCAAATTAATTTCATGTATCAGACAGTCATTTGAACCTACAACAATTACAATAGTTTTATTCCACTACGCGATGTTAGCTTCATAAATCATACAACGGCATTTCACACAGTAAAAAACAAAATCCTCAGGGATGCAGTGGTAGACAAGTTGAGGAAGATACATAAACAAGAATGACAATATTACTAGAAGATATTTCCCATTTCATTGGGAAGGGGAGGGGGAACACCTTTTTGAAAAATAACATGCTCCACACCAACAATGTGCAAACTTTTTAAATTAACTAATTAAAACAAACAAGAAACCTGATTAAACCCTGCTCTAAATGCTTCTATTTGCCGCATGATTCCAGTCTTGACTGTTGCATCAACCACCAAGGATATGTACTCCTCCAAATTGTTGATATCGACCTAATAATTTGGGAGCAAGTTAAGGAATGTTTTATACCATGAGAACCAAGATCCAACAAATAGCTCAGAGATTAACTACATACAGTTTCATCTCCAGGTTTCAAGGTGTACTCAGGAAAACCAGGAAGTGTAAAATCTAAGCAAAGATCTTCAACTGGAGCACCATGAAAATGTAAGTTAAAAAGTGTATCAGTATAGCTACCACCAACAGATTCTACATAATGTTTCCGACGAACAAGGGCATTTAACTCTTGCAAAGTCTTCCCAAGCTCAGCATCAATGAACAGAATGTCATGCAAATCAAGATCCTAGAGCAAAATGAAGATCAGTGCAAACACTACAATAAGTTTACATTCAGATAAACTATAAACATCAAGATGGTTGAAACATCAACATTATACAATAACATACTTGACCAAGAACAAGCTTATAGAATGCCACTGACAATGGCAGATCCAATAATCGTCCATCTTGAAGAGCTTTCGCCATAACTCGACCCAGCAGCCGAAAATACTCGATGGCTTTTGCAAATGGGCTACCCTCTGATGCATCAGAATTTGTAGGCCAGGGTCGAGGAAACAAACCCATAGGAGCTTGAACAAGTTCTTTATCTCTAGCCAAATCAGGCCTAGAGCCTACACTATGCTCTCTCTTTTCATCCCCGTCAACTTCCATTTCATGTTTATTTGAAGAATGGAATCTCCACATTTGCAGTCTAACCTTTTGTAAATCATGACTTAGAATTGTATAAAACTCCAGGGTTGGGCCAAGGCCAGTGCCAACTTCACCAAAATATTCTACTTCAAGTACCGCTTTTTGGCTAGAATACATCTCCATAACTTTTGCAGCAGAATCCAAGACACGGTTTCGAGAGACACGAACTTTTTGGCGCTGTAATCTCCCAACTCTAATCTCTCTCTCGGTTGTCGATCCATGACCATCAGCACCTTGCTGCTGCTGAAGTCGATACAATGCTCGAGATAACCCAAATGCAGTAGAATAGAAGTACTGTCGTCGAGTCTCAAATGGAAACAAGAAAGGGCATGCTTTAGTCAACTGATAACACCATAAGGGAAGACTACCACTGCATAGTGCTAGGGCATCTTGTATTTGCCTAGCCAATTTTGGAGTAAGCTTACCACTAATGAATTCCTCCGGAACAACCCTAGTATCAGTTGTAACAACTAGCTGATCAAAATTAGATATTTTTCCCTCAGCAAAGCTATCAGAAACCACTTGAGCCCTTAAACGAGGTGCAAGCTGGTTCAAACACTCCAACACACGCAGGAGTGCCAAAATATTGTAGGTGGGATTAGATTTCTCTAGATCACACGGCAATTCTCCATACAATATACTGTCTAAAACAGAAGTCTGATGCAACTTAGCTTCTGGGCCGGAATTTGAGGCAGAACCAGATTTGGCAGGTTTTGAAGTATTTGAACTTGATCCTCCGGTAGATGCCTTATCTGTCTGGTTTTCTGCTCTTTGATAAGTGATGGTGTAAATATCACCCCACAGACTGCTTCCATCACTGGATACATAGTCACTGCCAGCAAATCTCTCATCATCATCTTCATCTAGGACAAGCTGCTTTTGAATTGCCTGGTATATAGTCAAATTCCTATTAAGCTGCTTCCCAGCAGCAGTAAAAATTAATTTTGGAGGATCATTAGAAGTACCAAACAACAGGCGCCCATGCCTATCTCTGCCACCCCTGAAACCTCTATTATTAGCATATCCAAGTCCAGCCATAGCAGCAGCAGCAAATGACATTGCACCCCTTGAGCTAGATGAATACCCACTCCTAAAATCAGCAGAGTCGGAACCCCTGGCTGTCACAGCTTTGCTGCTAGAACCTGAGGCTGCGTTAGTCTGGCCATCGCTTGTTGCTGGAGGAACAGTACTCTCCTCAACTGAGTCACCCAATTTCACATCATGTACTTTGTCGGGCAAGCAGACAGGAAGAGAATCATCCCTCAACACCTGTACAAAGTTGAATAAAACAAGTAAATGACGCATTTCTGATTGATGGTTAGTGAAATAATATCATATCTGATTGATAGATTCAATGGCTAGGATGAATGCTGTGGAATCAAATGATAGATCCAATCTAAGAATCAACAATTAATTATCAACAGGGGTTATTAAAATATATAAGAAACAATAATAGCAATTTGGTCTCATAAATTTCAATATATAGAACAGAACACCTAAAACCAAATCAAAGTCTTCCAATCTACCCAACAATTAATGCTAGTATCCAATCAAGTAAACAAATATAACATGTCTTGAAGTCAATCATGATAATGGATGCAATAAGCTAAAGGTAGTTTCCAATCTCGCAAACAACCAATGTCATCAAGAATGATATCCTACCTAAAAGATCAGAGAACGGTTGCAAGTTCATAAAATGTACATTACGAGATCATATAAAAAAAAAATGAGTTGTTGTATGAATAGAAAATAGAAAATATAAAAATATACAGGTGGCATGTCACATAACACACATACAAAAAGGTTTGCAAAAGTTCAAATATAACACAAGAAGTCAACAAAAGAAAATACTCCAAACATAACAAAAATTGATAGATTTTTTAATCGCACTGGCAGAATGTTGACCAATTTCACCAGTTCAGTGATACGGAAAGGAAAGTGGCAGCAAGATCATGGAATCTTGCAATCTTACAGTCTAGATCATACTCTTGACAACACTGGTAACAACAACTAATGGTCATGATCTCTCTGATAGACTCTATAACTATAATAGTGGCATTTTTGTTTGCTGAAATCTTTAAAAATAGAAGATAGGAGAATAGCAATAAAAGTAGATACAATGGCAAAATACAAATACATGAAGAAATTTAACGTACTAAAGAACAAATTGAACTAAAGAAAAAAGAAAGGCGTACACAGAACTAAACATTTACATAATTAATGACATATGAATACAAGCATAACCAAAAACAACAAAAAGGCGAATTCTTAGCAGAAGTATAAACATACATCTTCATGGTCTTCATCCTCATCATCAGAAATATCATCATCTTCAATCACCAAAGCCTCATCTATTTCAACAGGAGATATATCCAATTCTTCATCCTATCCCATAAAGGTAGAGAGAGAAAATAATGTCAAACAACAGAAAGGCCTTAAACAATAAAAGACACCACTCAAGTAATATTCTACAGGAGACCACATAAAGCAAATATATCAACTATCCTTTAGATGAAAGAGGCTCAAAAATGGTTTTTATCTAAACGAAGAAAGAACAATAAGCATAAGTATAAATAATATCCCATAATTAAATGTTATAAACAAACATGTTTTGAAAATAAAATTATTCTATTAATAAAACTCTTTTCCAAAATTTGGCAGCATACCTCAGAAGTTGATTCGCCATTTACAGGTTTCATTTGAGCATTTTTATCTAGAGCTGCTCTTCTGCGAACAGCATTTCGTGTCTGGGGTCCTCGTGCTTCCTCCTGTGCAGCCTTTAATACAGCTTTACCCTTGCTCTTAGATGAACTCGTGCTTTTATCTTGAGATGTTTTTTTTGTAGGTGTATCTTCCATACTAAAAGAAGATCTGTACATAGCTGAATGTCGACGGGTAGTGGAGGGAGTATAAGAGGAAGGAGATGAAACACCTGCCCCTGTAGGAGCTGTTCCAGATTCAGTATTGTCACCAGGTACAGTAGATTTTTGACCAGATTCACTGCGCTGGACACGAGTCCACAGAAATTCCTCGATGGCGGCTAAACTTGCTAATGGATCAATCAGTACCACATTGGAAGAATAATCCTTAAGTGACTTTTCACCCTGTGCTCGACAGAGACGCAGCTTTATGGGCTGAGATAATGCACTTAGTCCAGAGGAGAGACGTGCACTCCCACTAGATGAACGAGAAGAATTACTCAGCATCACAGGGAAGCGTTCCAAGGAAGACAATGCATTTTGAAGCTTCTGAACCAAGACAGTCATAGGAGCAAGAGCCCCATTATCAATGCTCAAAGGTAGTGCAATAGCAACAAATGACTTGAACCTTGCAAGTGCCTGTTGACGAAGTTTGGGGAGACTGGTTTCTGACATTCGATCTTTTGCAAAATACCCACAAGATAAATAACTCAACAAGGCTTCAACAACACCACTACCAATAAATTCAAAAGTAGATACACCATCACCTTTGCCAAGTTCCTTTAACAAGTCAGATATCACCCCAATTAAATATTCTTCTGTGTTAGTAGAATTTTCGTCGAGACCAAATTCAGAAGCTTTAACTTTTCCCTTTGCCTTAGTTTTTTGATCATCAACACAAGTGTTCAACTTTGAGCAGAGATTTTTCAAATGCAAGAGATCATCACTAACACCCACTTCAGTAGACCCAGGATCAGAAGGAAAGTACTTGTCTTTAAAACCTCTAGCAACTGAGCTAATAGACTCCCGAATACTGGAACCAGTGGTTGGAGTTTCAACAGAACTCGTTGGCAAACCAACATTTACTGGAACTGAACTCCTCATCAAATCATCCAAATAGTTTGCATCAGGGTTTGAGTTACCACTACGCAGGCGATAGTGTCTGGGCTGAGAATGAGTTCCAGATACAGAATCACTATCCTTCTCAGCAGATGTTTGAATAGATATATTGGTTGAATTTCCAGCCAAAATAAGTTGGTCAACTGCATGGACCACACCTTCTCTGACAAACATCTTAGAGAAAGTTCCAGGAAGCTTTTCCATAAGAATTTCTGCAATCTGCAAGGCAGGTACCAAAACATGCGGATCTTTCCATGCTAACACACCAGCTAAGAAACTATATCACCAAATTGACAAAACATAAGTTTTCTACAGAGAACATAGAGCAACAGCAATCCAATTGAAGTTCTAGATACCTTGATATATTTGTTATACTCAATAAAGACTGGATCATCTCAGCCGTGCTGAAATACATCAATTTTCCAATGACAGAAAGACATTTGTGGCGAACAGGACCATTGACACTGGCACCATATATCTAATTCAAAAGCAGGGCAAAAATATTAGTAAGTTGCGGGATGGAGGAGCAAAGAAGTCCGAGAAAAAAATTATAAATAATAAATATAGCTTAACAATGAAATCAATTTAAACATTTAACCTGCATTAAAACTGGGAGGAGATCCATCCCAAATTGCTGAAGTAACTCGGGCTGATCATTTAATAACTTCTCACGAGCTGATATCTCATGAACATTTCCATTGATGGTGTCTTCTTGTCTGGAACTGCCAGAAGGACATTTTTTCACAAAATACCCTTTCACAAACAAGTTGGAGCTGACAGGAAGAGAAATGGTTCCATGTGGCAATGGAGGCAGAAGTTCATTTGCCAGATTCACAATCTCAAATATCTATATATTAGAAAAGAGAATGGAATAAATTTATTTTTAATTAAATTAAAAGAGAACTGAAGTTTTAAGGGATTTAAATGATGAGATCAATATCACAGTCTCTGAAAATGAACCATAGGGAGATAAAATAAAATTATATATAAAAAGAGAAAAAGAAATCCAAGGTACATCATACCTGATCTGCCGGCCTACTTAATGCTGGTGAAACAGAGGTGATAGAAGAAACACCAGAACCGGATAGTATATCTTTCAGAATGCCACTAATTCCAAGGAGAAGCAATGTTTTGGCTCCAAGAGGGGATCCACTGGCACATGTGGAAAGAAGGCGGATCAGACCCTGCATGCATCAATGATGTCAAAGGAACAGCTTGCCAAAGGTGAAAATATCAGATTTAGCGACAAATATTACACTTACAGTATATGTTGGAGTGCTGAGAGAAGCCTGACCACCTCCAGAACTGCTAGTAGAAATGAGAGAGGCGGCTTGTGTTACCAGTCCATGATTGCACAATTCATCTAATTTGTCTGGAGATGAGGCAAATGCTTCAGCTATTCGAGTCAGACAAACAGAGGCATGTTCCAGAACCTAGAAATATTATAATTGAAAATTGTGAAGCCACAATTAGAGAATTGGCAACACTGTCTATAGCATCATTATTTACTCCAACAACATTTTCTTAAAACTAAGGAGTACTGTTTCAGTTTTATGACAAGTATAACAACTAAAACATAGCTTTACCTTGGAGTCATGGTACTGAAGAAGGTTTGTCAAAAGAGGAACAGCTTCCATTACAAAGTCAGCTGCATCAGGAGGAAGCTTTTTGCACATATTTGCAGCAGTAGACAATGCTACCCGCTGAAAAATATGATCATGTCAATATAGGGTTGCTGATTAAGCGTAGTAAATGCAAAATGAATCACCACACTTTGAAAATTTTAAGCATGCTTCTATGTAAGGATTTCATTGATGAGTTACCTGAACTCCCGTTGAGAAGAAGTCCAAGTAAGAAAGTACAGCCATCAGAGCTCCAGCTCGAAGACAGGCAGTTGGGTGCTCCTGAGAAATCTTCTTCAGCGCTTGAAGAGACTGTTAACATCAATAATCGCATCCATTAGAATTCAATGTAGACAGCCACAAATGTATCAAACAAAAAGAACCTCGTTGAAGACAGCAGCCCATTTTCAAGCAAACTTAAACAAATGTATAGCCTTAGACAAAAAGAAACCAACTTGAGGTTTAGGAATCTCATATACAAGATAAGACATTTCTAAAAAGAATTCAACGTAAAGAAATGACAACATTGTTCTAGATTCCCGATACATAAACCAACGGCAGAAAAGAGATTGAATGAGAAATAACCTGCTCAGCCAAGTCCATATACTCTATCGTAAGCAGCCTCGCACAGAATATAGACACTGCCCCGTAATGCACAACAGCAGCACAGGATGAGGGAAGAACGTCGCATAAATGGGTAAGCGCCCTGGCCGCAAGTAGCATAACATCGGGGTTGCTCTCATGATTTAGCAACCCCACTAACACAGGAACAAACGAGTCAACGGAAAATGTACTAAGGGATTCTTCAGTGCCAATGGAAAGCATGTCACAAAGCTGCGACAATGCCTCGAGCTGACGACCTTCTTCTCCGTCAGCACGCAATCCAGCCAGAATTTTCTTGAGTCTACCACTCTGATGAGAAGAGGACGCAGAACCACTCATAGCCGTGGCAGGAAGAAGATCATCCAAACCAGCACCAAGTTTCCGAAGAAGCCCTTGAAGGGCACTACTAGCAGACGTCAAATTCCGATGCACACCACTGTCACTGTAATTATCATCGTCGTCCCCAACACCTTCACCCTCCATGTTCAACGCCAACGCTCGCTCTCTTTCTACATCCCTAATCCCAACATCCTGTTCCTTCTCCTTCCCTTTGTCCGAATTGTCCCTTTCCAAATTCTTGCCACGGCGATCACGTCTTGACCCGGAGGATTCGTTGGTGGGGTCCATGAGAGAAACGGAATTAGTGGCGGTTGTGTTAGTCCTGGCCGAACGAGAACGTGTATTAACAGTTGGGGTGTTCGGGATCGAAGAAGAGGAAGAAGAAAGACGAGAGCGCTTGGCGGAACGAGAGGTGGACGAGGATGAAGGGGCAGCTGAGGAAGCCTCCGCCCGCTTCCGACTCCGAGTTTCCATACAAAACCCAGACTCACCCTTTCAGTCAATCTGACCTCTCACCGATCGATTAATCCCTTGCATCTGTGCTCTATCGGATAAAGAATATATTAAATCGGCGAAAACCCTAAATCCAAGAAAAGTCCCGAATCGGTGGTCGTACGAATACGAAACCGCCTTAAATTATTATGACCTGATTGAGAAATTGAACAATGAGTGTAGCGAATTGGGTAATGGTTATTGAGAATCTGGAGTTCGTGCAATGTATTGCGTTTAGTATACAACACAGAAAGGAAATTGTTGGATGAAAACCCTAAGTAAGGACATGTATGAAGCAGGGAAGGGAATAAAAAAGGAACAAACCGGACACAGCACAGAACAGAAATACCCCTTTTATACGTAACTTTCTTCGGGCAAGGGCAGAGAGCCATCACTCGTCACTCTGAAACAGTGAGTCACAACTCGCTTGGCTTCTTCTTACTTCATTCCAAGTTCAGACAAACAATTATTCCACGTACCCATTCATCAAAATTACATTTTTATGTTCATTTAAAAGTAAAATTTGAATTTACATATTTCATATTTCATAATTATATTTATTGAGTATAATCATATCCAAAATTAATTAAATATGTTTTAATTTTTTTAAAATTGTTAACCGTGTTAATTTTTAATATCATATTTTTTATGCAATAAAAATACATAATATTTTTTTATATAAATGTATAAATTAAAAAATAATTAATACGAATGTATAGTTATTTAAATTTGAAATATTAATTTCATTACTTCAATTTTTTATGTACTTCATCTTTTTTTTAATTTATAATTAATAAACTTTAATTATACTAGTGTTAACAATGTGATATTGTTAAATTTTTGAACTAATTATCCTTGTTACAACTTAGATCGAACTCTCTGTTTCAACAAAGTCAAATTCATTTGTTCTTTGATTTTAATTTCAATATTTATTGTATATTTTAAAGTTATTAATCAACTATCAAGGATTTCTTTAAATGAGTCATTGGTATAAAAAACATTATAAGTTCAAATTCTATATCTAATCATTTAATTATTATTCACTACTTATTCATGAAAATTGTTATTGTTTTATAAGTGTACTATTATGTCGAATCACATATTTGACAAAAAAAAAAATTATATCTGTTGTGATTTTTAATTTTGTCTCAAAATGTACATCCCTTTGTCTAAATTAAAAAAAAATTGCAAATTTAAAGATTGTAATGTAGTAATTAAACACACGGCTTGTTTATTAATCACGTTAATTAAAAAAATCATAATTATGTCAGCGAAATCATAGGTTTCTTTTGTTCTTTAAAATATTTTTACACTATTTTATTAGTTTTATGAATGTTAACTATAGTATTGATTAAAATATAATTAATGATCCTGAATTATTTTACTTTTCTGTTAAAATTTTAAAATAATTAACTTTATTTATTAATCTATAAATAATTAAGTTATTAATGACACTTGATTCTATTATATTTATTTTAGAATATATAATAGTTAATTTCATTAAATCTAATAATATAAATTTATATAATATATTTTCTGAAGAAAAATTATTTTTTTGTCTTTTATTCTTACAATAATTTTTTATACATAAAAAAATACATTAAAATTTAGAGGGTCTCTACAAGAAATAAACAAGTTTTTCGATTAAAATTTAAAAAGTACTCCTTTTAGTTTTTGAAAAAAATAAAAAATAAAAATATATATATATATATATATATATATA
>Ga0209589_1008182_pt1 | contig 16427 bp, 6 predicted proteins | sample CowpeawhiteBW_FD_187525 | JGI IMG/M metagenome (GOLD analysis project Ga0209589, IMG submission 187525) | Root nodule microbial communities of legume samples collected from California USA - Cow pea white BW (SPAdes) (version 2) | ecosystem: Host-associated > Plants > Roots > Nodule | place: USA... | reverse complement strand
ATTTAAAACAAAAAAAAAAAAAAAAGACAATATAGAGGTCTAAGCAATTTCAAAGTATATAATATATGCATTGTTGGATATGTAAGACCGAATTGGCTAAGTGATGCTCATTAGCGTTATTTGTTTTTCAAAAATGATATTAGGAGAATTTGTCTTATTATTACTTACTTGATACTTATTTAATAAATACTCATGATTTCTTTTACCCGTAAATATTCACACATACTTTTTTTTTTTAAATGTTAGATTATTATATTATTTTAAAATATACAACCAAATAAAAAGAATGATCTTAAACTATAATCCAAATAAAAATATTAATATAAAGAAGTTAAATAACAAAATATAAATTTAAACAAATTAAATTAATTTTAATTTCATAAGTCAAAAAATATTTAAATATATAAAATTATTTGTATACAATTTTGTAATTGTTAATATTTTTCTAACTAATCTTTTAGATTTGGTCAATTGATTTCAAAAAATGGATAAAAATCACATGAATGGGGTATAATATTTGGTAAATAAATTTGGAATAAGTTTATTTTTATTATTTTCTTTTATAAAGATTATATTTAAAAAAAAATGATCTTTTAACTACTAAATTTTGACAATTTTCTCTTATAATTTTATGTGTCATCTTTTAAGTGGTTTTTTATTTTTTATTTTTTTCAGTTTCAATCTTTCAAAACCACTTAAAATTACACATCATGTTATAAGAGAAAATTATCAAAATTTAGTAATCCAAAATATTTTTAAAAAATGGCCTCTTGTCCAGTACCTTGTTTACTCCGATGCGTAAAAATATATTTGAATCATGACTCCAGTTATCTTTTAAGACACCCCTAATACAGCAATTGTCACTAATTGTTTGAACAGTCTAATTTATAAACACCATTCACTTTTTCTTTTTTTTTCTCTTTCTTCTTCTCTCAATTTAAACATTTATATACACTCACTCACTAGAATATCGTATTTTTATAAATTATCCTAAGAGATTAGTATGAATAAGATACACTCTTTGCAGTTACATGTCTATGCAGAAAAATAATAAATTAATTACTCTTCCATGTATGCAGTCAAACACTTAACATGAAAGGAAGAAGCGTGGTGGAAGGTTCACCATGACATGACTATGACGAAGAAATGAAATGTGCATTTCTTTCATCGTTGCTATCTTAACTTTCCAATTATATTCCTTTTCATTCTATTGTGCTTCTTCCACGTTCCTTCCAAAGTTTTTCTTTTCACGTTTTGGATAAGTTATTTCATTTCGTCCAAATTCTGCGTATATTCATTTATGCACTTCACTATCCACTGTTCCTACCATTAGTGTAAGAGAATGTATGGATCAGAATATTTATAAAAAAATAATGAGATTTTCTTACAGTAGTCTTTTGTTTTTATTTTACTTACTTTACAACATTGTTTTTAAGATTTTCTTTTTAATGTAAGAAATTTATAATCTAAGCATTATATTAGAATTAAATAATCGTAATTTTAAAGCTCATAATTTCAACATTTAGGTTCTTAAATTCTAGAGTCACTCTTGTCAAATCCAAAACCACACCCTTTTCACACTCTTTTTATCATGTTAATGAAGCTTCCAATATTTATTACTTACTTTATTAGGCTGAACTTTGTTCGGTAAACTAAGGTGACCAAGCCAGCATCTGCTGCCGTGTGGAAAACTTCTCTTAAACTCATTCTTTCTCCTTTCACTCTCTGAAGTCTCCACTTTTGGAGGCAAATGAAATGGTGCTGGTCCTCTTCGGAATCTTGACCCAAAGGGGACTGCCAACATCTCACTTCTGTTAGATCAAAAGTTTCCTTTTGCACCAACCAGAGGTGAGTTTCACCCCCAAAAATCTCTCCTTTTTGTAGTTGTTCCTTTTGTATGAGTAAAGGGTGCATGCAACTGATCCCATATGATCCTTAATACGATTCCGGGCTTCTACACTTTCAGATTGTGATATGGATGACCAATTTGGACACTTTCTAGTCTTAATCTTATTTCCCGAAAACAAAATTTTGTTTCCATTACTAATTTTTAACCTTTTGTAGTTTTAAAAATTGACTTATCTGGTACGGGTTGATGGTTTCTGTTGGTATTTCTGAAAGTATAGAGATTTGGTATTGCCCCCAAAGACAAAAATTGAATTCATTTTGTATTTCACGAAAGCAAAACTTAGTTTCTGTTAGTATAAATGGTTAATTGGGCTACTTCCTAGATTGTGACTGGTTATCTGAATACTTCTGACTTGTTTAGCTTTTGCTGGTGGTAAAAGAGACATGGAACAGTGATTGAAAACATTTATATTTGGATTATCTAAAATTGGAGATGTCGATGACAGTGGGAATTAGGCTGACAAGGATGCTCTAGAAGGTGTTTGATGATATGGTTATTTGAAGCAAGTGTTTTTTTTTTCTTTGTGAATTCAATTTGAGGATTCTTCGTCATATATATGTCTTTACATTAGATGCTGTGTTGCTTCTAAATGAATATAAAAATCTCAACATTCTCTTCTGAAAATGAAAATGCAGTACAGTCAGCAGCCATGAAGTGTTTTACATTCTCCTATGGAGAGAAGAAAGATGAGCCTAAAGGCTTGCGATCAACATCGGGCCGGTCGGAGAATTCCACGTGTGCTGATATTAGAAGATCTGGTTCTGAGTTAAATTCTCAGGAAGTTTCAGACAATGGCAGCACAGAATCTCTCAGGAGGAATGCAATACCCAGTTTGTCCCAGAGGTCCAGCAACCTCAGAGTGTTTACTGTTTCTGAACTGAAATCAGCCACAAAGAATTTCAGTCGCTCTGTTATGATTGGAGAAGGCGGGTTTGGGTGTGTCTACCTGGGATTGATCAAAAGTGTGGAGGTCCCCTCTGGAAGAATTGAAGTTGCAGTTAAACAGCTTAGTAAAAGAGGAATGCAGGTAAGAGTTTGGCTTCTGTTTTTATCTTAGGCCCTCTCCAATGTAGGGTTCATCTTATGATGTCTCATTTATTATGTGTGTTCCTATCATTTGTAAATCTTCTTGCATTTTTTGCCTCTGCAGAACACCCACAATCCATTTTTTTATTCTTATGATTCATAGTCTTGAATTTCATGTTACATTAACATACTCCTGTCTTAAGCCTGTGATCCTTGCATTGGAGATGCCCTTAGTAAAGGCATTGTCATGCACTAGTCTGTAATTAGTTTTCTCTGTGCTTTTTGATATCTCGAGGAGAGATATAATGTATATATTACAAGGGGTAGCAAACTAGATGGATTAGATAAATTTTATTTTGGATAATAATCGGTGGGATATAAAATTTCATTAAACCATTTTGATCCATTAAAAAATTACTTGAAAATCCGATCTCCTATCTGATCTACGATAAACTTTTACGATTACTTTTTTAGAAAGTTTAAAGGAAATGTGGATGTTTGATATTTTCATTGCATACATCCGATGCACATGCTTAAAGTTAACTATAGAAGCCATGAAGAGTAACTTCTCTGTTGGATGTGAATTTGATGTGCGTTCCAAAACACACTAAGATGCTATGGTTGCTACTGAAGATATGAATTATTTGTTTCTATGTATTGTTTCCTCCGTTTTAAATTTTGGTACTCTACTTTTGGCTTGTAGGGGCACAGGGAATGGGTGACAGAAGTGAATGTTCTTGGTGTTGTTGAGCATCCGAATCTTGTGAAACTAGTGGGTTATTGTGCAGAAGATGATGAAAGAGGAATCCAGCGGCTTCTGATTTATGAATACATGCCTAACAGAAGTGTGGAACACCATTTATCCCACCGATCAGAGGCTCCTCTCTCATGGAGTAGGAGATTGAAAATAGCACGAGATGCAGCTCGTGGATTAACATACCTGCATGAAGAAATGGGTTTTCAGGTATAGGTTTGTGGCACAAGTTTCATAAATTCCTATTCAATTTAATAAGCCTTTCTCTACAAATCTTTCTCTGCACATTTATATAATCCACATCCCCAAAGGAAAAAGGTGAATTATTCTGTCCTCACCAAATAGATGCTAACATTATACTTTCCTCTCCCTCCCCCTATGACATGAAATGTGTTAGTCCATTTAATGCAAATAACTACTAATGAGTTCCCCAGGGACATTTTTCCTCTGTACAACTTCAGCTAGTTTTGAGCATCCTATCATTGATTTTACACAGACTTTAGGACTTCAAATAATGAAATGATGTTTTTAAATACCCTTGTTAATGACTTTGGAACTTAAAATCTTTATTTCATCTTCTAGCATTCCAGAGTCTACCTACTAAGCTAAAAGGCTGTTTGTTATCTGATACATTTTTTCATATATGGGAATCATGAATCGTAGGAATTATAATACTCATGAATGACTAAATTCTATTTGGTTAATAAAAAATATTGCTAGAAATTTTTAATTTATTACTGTGTTAAATGATGTAATAAGGCTAACATGGTGTTTTTGTCATTAAAATTTGTATTTAATTAAGAAAAGTTAGCTTCCTACCTTCTTTCGTAAGAATCTTTCTTGAGGGTGTTATTTTTTAAAGTAAACTAAACATACAAAATATAGTTTACCAATTTCAGAATTCACGGGAAACTAAAATTTTTCTTTCTACTCACAAAGATAGGAAAACTAGTTGTAAGAGGCTTGTTCACGTTAAAATAGACTAAAGCATAAAACATGTTAGTTTCTTGGGGAAGGCACTGTAATTTAATCATATCTCACGAGAGAAGTGTAATTTAGCTAGAAAAGAAGAAAGGTATCTCGGAGGAGTTAATTTGAGTACTTTGATCAATGTCATGTTTAATTTATATACTTGGTGCAGTTGATTAATGATATGCTAACTATGTACGCATAATGCAGATAATTTTCAGAGATTTCAAATCTTCAAATATCCTTTTGGATGAACAATGGAATGCAAAGCTCTCAGACTTTGGGTTGGCTAGGTTGGGACCATCAGATGGACTGACTCATGTCTCAACCGCGGTATGCCTATGTGTACTATTAATCTATGATTTTGTAAATAGATGTTGCTAACATTTGAAGACCGGTAATTGCCTTTAATCTTTTTAACTAATTATTCACATGAGAAAGTAGAGAAATTCAAAACAAGACTAGGGTAAATCTGTGTTGGCAATAATCCAACCACAATCTTTTAGTGACCAACCCATATGAAAAAAATAACTCATCAATCTTTAGTCGTCTGTAGATCTAGTGAGGCTGAATAAAGATTGTGTCAAATATGAAGTATAATAGAATGAATATTGATTCAGTTCTGAAAATCGTAAGAAAGTCTCTGTCAAAAATTGAGTTCATTTCTTGATTATTCTTACAAAATGATTAAGGCCTAACTCATGAGGCGAGGTTTATATCCATTTATATTCTGTATTTGACATTATTTGTAGTTGATACGAGATTTTAAGTTTTTTTCCAATACACTTTCTCACATCAGATACTATTGGACATCATATGTGTATAACATGGCGAGTAATCCTTTTAGATAGACTCTAATATAACAGATAAAGAAAGAAGAACCTTTATTAATTCTGAATGATGCAAAAGCTATCTTCTTAGGGTGAACAAAAGCTATCTATACCTGTACAGAAAAGCTACGAACATAGATTACAGTTAACTAACACTAGCACATAGTCAAGAAGCCAACTAATGACTATTTTGATACAAAATAAAACAGAAAACAAAAATTATAACAGCAAATAATGTATACTCAATCTAAATTCAGCTTTCATTTTATCACTGTTATTTCAACATGGGCATGCAGATATTTAAGTTACCCTTTTAGCACCCCTTTTGTTGTTCAAGTGTGTAGCATATTGCTCAACAGCACCAAACCATAAAAAACTGGAATCCATGACTCTATATTACTTGTGTTCATATGGCTGCCTATGCTTGTCAGGTTGTGGGAACAATGGGATATGCATCTCCAGAATATGTTCAAACTGGACGTCTAACATCAAAGAATGATGTGTGGAGCTACGGTGTCTTCCTTTATGAACTCATCACCGGTAGGCACCCTATAGATCGAAATCGCCCCAGAGGTGAGCAGAAGCTCTTGGAATGGATAAGGCCATACCTATCAGATGGGAGGAAATTTCAACTGATATTAGACCCAAGACTTGATAAGAAACAAATCTTCAAATCGGCCCAGAGACTTTCTATGATAGCAAACCGATGCTTGGTAAAAAATCCAAAGAATCGCCCAAAGATGAGTGAGGTATTGGAAATGGTGAATGGGATGGTAGAATCATCCTCATCCTGTTCCAGTCCACAATTGCCCTTGAGGAGTGTGTCAAGAGTGGAAAGTTCCCAGGATACTGAAACAAATAACAAGAAACGGACCATGGATCAGAAGCCTGGAGAAAGTAATTGGTTTGCTAGGATGTGGAGACCAAAGCTTGTAAGAACATGTTGATTATTGCAATTTAAAACCATCAAGCCTGAGAAAAATTTCTTCATGATCAGGGAAGAGCTCATGCTTGATATGGTGTCTCCATCCATGCTGTCATAACATAAATACTGTGTGCAACTTCTCTCTTGATAGGATGTGTATAAATCTGCCATCACATACTACTTACCAAGTACCATAGCTGTTTCTTTCTTGTCAAGTTATTGAGGAAATTTTCTGCGATGATTTGTGAACCTAAGGAGAGACGACAGGTTTCTGATGTAAAATAGTTTAGCTATAGAGTTTTAAATTAATCTTGAGCCTCATCTTGTAATTTTACTCCTTCTAATAGAGGTCCCTGGAAGTTCTGCAGTGTCTGAAACAAATGCATAAAATGCATGAATGATTCTTGCCTAAGATCACAAGCCAAGAAATTAATTCCTACTTGGAAATCACCTTATCCTTGAGTTTCTTTGGTTGAACTGATATAGGTTTAAAATTACGTGAACTTGTGATTGTTGAGATATTATGTGCTCTTAAAAAAATGTACGAATGATTATTATGATAGTTTATTTATATAGGTTGATTTTGTCTGTGTAAGATTTTCATATTATTACCAAATCATCATGTAATAATGTCACAATCAATGGTACCAGACTTAAAACCAAAGTCAAAAAGGGTTTCATTGCCTTTCTGACATTAATATCGTCTAAACCTCAAGCAGCAACATCCAGCCATTGGTAAGTCATAAGGGTGGGATTTATATGTAAAATGACCCATCATTGAGAATGAATAAGTTATTTGCTTTGCTCATAATCCTAAGCTTTAAGAGAGGCTATTGAGGATAAGAAGACTTGATAAAAAAACAAGTGATCAAATTAATCATACTGGAACCATGCTATGATTGGTGAAGAACTGATGCATATTTTACAATGGCATGTTGTGGCAGAAAAGTGCAGCCTTTTTATCTGCTCTTAGAGATGTGTATAAATCTGCCATGTGCCAGCATATGCAACTTGTGAATTAGCATAGGTGCTGCTTCTGTGTTGTCAAGGCAATTGAGGAAATTGATTATGAATCTCGTGGGAGACTATAGCTTTCCATGGAAGACACTGTAGGCATCTTGGCTGATACTAGTGGTGCTTCTATCTGTTCTACTTTTTAGAGAAACCATAATTGCTGAAAAGTAACCACTCAAGAGAAAATGGTTGCAAAAGTCTAGCTATATTTTTAAACAAATCTTCATCAAGATATTCTGGTTTTACTACTTCCATGAGAGTTCTCTACAGCTTTTGCAGGGTCCTACATGCATAAACAGATTTCATTTTAATGTTCTCAACACAAATATACACATTTCCCTAATAAATGTATAAACATTTCCCTACAAGCCATCAAAGTTTACACCAACTTAATTTTTTTTTTTAATTTAAATGTTTCATAAATTGAATTAAATAGTTCATGAATAACTTTTTTTATACCTTTATATGCGAATAAAGTAATCACACACCCTTATGTTTATTTAGCAAGTACTATTAGAATAATCTTTTGAGGTAGCTTATTAGTTTAATAATATGTTTGGATAAATTTTCTATAATTGTTAAAAGGGTAATAAATTAAAGCTGGTTTATATATGATGTTAATACATAGATAATTACACTGACTTTTCTATGTATACAATTTAACTTATCTATAAATTAAAATTTATCTTTGTCAATTTCTTAAACGAAACTCCTTAGAGAAATAATTATTAACCCTTAAAAAAAAATCGTAATTTTAATTTATACAAAAATCTATGTTATTCTCTCTTTTTTTTTTAAATTACTTGAAAAATAAGTTATTTTTAAAAACATTATCTGATCATGTATGTCCTGTCACTTTAAGAGAAATAACCATGACAACGCGGTTATTTTGATTGCTTAATATTATGACTTTTTACTTTGCTTTTTTGGGATAAAAGAAAAGGAAAAAGAAAAGTGCTTTTCCTTTCATTTTCCATGGGGAAACAGTTGTGCTAAAAAAGAGAGCTAAACTCTAGTTAAAATGTAAAAAAAAAAAAATAAAAATTATACGTAAGAATTCTTAGTTTTTGAATTTTGTAGTTTAAGACAAGTTTTTCTTATTATATTATTTTCAAAAATTTTATTTCATTTTATTTGAAACGTATAAACAATGATGAATTTGATTGAATGCAATTGTAATCGGATTGAATTGAACGTATCGATTTGCACTCGTCATTGCATATGTGATTCTTCCGTGGACGTGATTAGAATTAGAAGTGTGTCTTACAAGTTGCAACAATAATCCAATTCTTTGAATTATATGACATACTAACTTTGACGTTAAGATTTTAGGATGCTTGCACTGACTTTTTGATACGTTTAAAAAAGGGCAACAAGAAGGAAAAAACATATGAGATTGAGAGCGACACGAGGAGAAACAACAAATATTTGGCTATTACAACTATAACGTATTATCAAATTACACCATATGCTCTGTGTGACATAGAGGCGGAACTTAAAAAAATGGGATAGACCTAGGAATGTAAAAAATATTCGTATCCACGGGCACAGGTACCTTTGGATAAAATTCGTAATAGATAGGAAATAAATATTAAAAATGGATACATGTTATCCGCAGGTACGGGTATCATAGTATCCCTACTCGTGGATACTCATACCCGCTAAAATTTAATTCACAAAAATACCCTTATATATATACATATATATATATATATATATATATATATATGTGTGTGTGTATATATATATATATATATATATATATATATATATATATATATATATATGTGTGTGTGTATATATATATATATATGTATATATATATATATATTAGTAAAAAATATTTTAACTTAATTTTTTCTAAATTGCACATCTTGTCTTCTGTCTTCATTCTTCCCGTTTCAAGTATTAGTACATTGTCTTCTTCCAAGTACATCTCTTGACATTCTTCTCTTTCCCTTCTTTGAAATTAGGCATATACATCAAATTCTATATAAATCGTGACTGGGCATATACATTAAACCCTATATAGATAGTGACGTTTATGATATGCTTGTTGTCAAATGATGAAATCAAAATAAGAATACTTGACTCGTGACAGTTAAGGTTTATTATTTGATTATTTTTCATGAATCAATTGAAGAAAATGAGTTTATTGATTAAAGTACTAATTAAAGAATCTCCATAGTATTGAACGTCATTTTATTATTTATTTTTATAATTGTCTGGACTTGTATGGACTTGAGTTTATTTGAACTTTATTTAAAATTTAGGACAGTAATATATTTTATTTTATTTTATTTGAATTTGTGATTAAATATTTATTTTTTAAATAATTTTGTAAATACCCACGAATATCCGTGAATACCCGCGAATATGAAAAAAATAGACGGGTACCCGTATAACGGATATCTAACGGGACATATATTTATCCAGTGGGTAAGGTACGAGGGAGCTAGTATCCGTACCCTACCAGCCTCATTGACATCCCTAGATAGATCCATTATTTTCAAACTTTTTTTTTTTAAATAGAGTTAAAAGTTAGTTTTATTAACTATTAAGGAGTGTGCAGATGTTCAAGTAAAAGTGGTGAAGCAAGATAAATTAGCTCAAACTACCTAAATTTAGAAATTTTGTATAAAATTTAAACAATATTAGGTTTAATTTGAGTATATTATTTTAACTCTTCAATTTTATCGGTTAAAATCCTCAAATAATAATGTAAAATACAAAATAAAACTTTCATGCTCCACAAATATTTAACCGTTTTGCATGTTTCAATCCATTAAATAGTCTCGCCAGTTAAGGACAATTTATATTGTACCTTATTATTTTAACTCTCCGAAATAGTTTTTAAAGATAAAACCGTAATAATAGTTTCAAGTTTTAAAACAACCGATATATCATATCTAACTATTAACCTTGACAATGTTATATAAATGAACTAAATATCATAATACTATAAAATAAATAAAATTTATTCAATTTTCTTTACCAAATCTTATTAACTATTTTACTTTGATTAAATATTTTAAACCCCAAATATTTTAGGGTTAGGTCTTGACATTTACGATTTGTCGTTTTTTTTGGTTGATTTTTTATATATAGATTTAGAAAAAAAAAAAAAGTAGTCGGATAAGATTGAAATCAATCGTTTACAATCCCACGAGGAAATAAGATATAAGGGCTACAAAACTCACAAATAGATTAAATTATCAAACACTTTTACTTAGTTCAAATAAATTTAGTGATAGACTCAAAGTCAATCACGTCTTAGATTGATCAATTGTAACAACTAAAACTAAAGGTAATATAATTGTTAGATTAATAGAATTTATAGGATAGGATATGAGTACAAAGAGTTTAAAGTTAATAATTTAAGTAACTGTTAGAAAGGTCATAGTTAAAAAACATGACAAAAGACATAAATTAAATAGGAAAATTTGATGAACATGAAAAAAAAATTTCAAAAATAGTAAAAGTAGACATAAAAGATAAGTGAGACAACATATTTTGAGTATTCTGATTTATTGGATTTTAAACCTTTCGGCTAGACCATAAATAAAATAACATTATTTTTTACTAAAAAAATATTTATTGAATGCTATAATATTTAATATTTTGTAAGTTTTTTTAATAAAAATTTGAATTTCCTGTTAATTATTTTATGAGTTTTGTAAAGTCACACCAAATATTTATAAGCAAATTTCTACAAAATATAAACAATTAATATCGAAGAGATTGATTTTTCAAATCTAGAAATTGTCGAAATGAGTTTTGTTTTTCTTGAAAAGGTTTTTGCTTTTATACGTCTAAAAATCGAATGTATGAGAATAATATGTTTAAATATCTAACTATTAATAATTGTGTTAGATTTTTGTTTCTTACATAAAATATTTAATATGCTTTTTTTATTATTATTTAAGCTTAACAAAGACCAAAAGCTTACAAGAAATGTATTGAAATTAATTTGATGTTCCTTGTTGCATGGTATTCCGCTTGCCAACTCAGACCTTAAGATAAAAACAAGTTTCTTTCATAGGAAACCATTTTTCAAACTGCTTGAAGTTAAGAGAAAGAAAATATTACTTGTAAGTTAGAAAGTCACATATAAAATTGAATAACAGCATAAATATTAAAGAAATGAACAAAAAGTAGTAACTTCTCATTTCCATCTCCAACGTTTTGTATAATTCCATGAAGTTAGTAATTGCAATAGTTAAATTGTAGTAACTAATATTTTCTACGTGACCACCATAAATATTTGTTGTTGTTGTTGTAAGATAGTTGATGAAATAGACTCAAATTATATAATGCAGATAAAGTAAGAAAAAACTGTAAAGGAACAAAATTAAATTAATAAAAATTATGATAAGTAATTAAAAACATGATAAAGCCAAACTTCTAAAATTCTCTACAATTCCGATTCATTAACATTATTAACCAAAAGTTTCTTTTACTTAACTATAATAGGATAGGATACAATGTCAATCAAATTGATATCACAGACGGGATATATATACCATAGTATTTGTATATATGAATATTTGTATCCGCTATACTTTAATTTAAATTAAAAAATAAAAATAAAAAATCACATGATTAAAATATTAACTCATTCATTTTGAATGATTTTTTCATTAATTGATTTTAATAAATTTCTATTTTTTTATAAACAGTTAACAAATACTATTTAAATTAGATATTTGCATCTTATTTCGTACCCGCACAAATATGAATACAAAACGGATTTATCAATCACATAAAATAAAAAAACCAATAATTATATAATTATATACTACCCCCTCCATTTATATTCCTGGTCTTAACCATTTAGTTTTATTTTGGTAAAAAAGAAAATTCATGGGTACAATTTTAGTACACAGAAACTAAAATAAAACTATATATTGCAATAAAACATGAGTGCGTCATCTCGTACTGAATTTCTGCTGTTGGGTCCTCATTTTCAAATGATTTTTCTAAGAAAATAATTTTATTTGCTTAAAAGCTTCAAGGGAAAGCAACTCTTTCTGAATTCTTGTTTTTCTTTTCTTCCAAATAATTGCTAAAGATACTATAAATTATTTATCTTCAAAATAAAAAATATATATTGTATTTAATTATATTATGAATAAAATCTTTTCACTTTCTTTTTCCGGATTACGTTTTACGAACAATAGGTATACAAAAGTTTGAAAGTAGTGTGCTAGATCTTCGGCATCCAAATGGAAGACTGAATTTCAGAAAAGAAGGGAGAGAAAGGTAAAAGAAAATGAAAAGTCTATTTATTTATTTGAAAACAAATTTCTGAGAATACTGCACCAATCAGAGACGTTGATTCTCTGTCTTTTTCACAGAGCAACAGATCTGAACCGTCCTTTTCTTTCTACAGTCTCAGATTCGATCCACACCCAGCCCCACCCCTTAATCAACGGTCATTAGTACAGAAATTTCCCCAAGATCCCCGACACACGAAGAGCATCACCGTTCGGAGATTTCCAGGATCGAGGATCATGGGTGTGATCAATACACAAAAATAGAAACAGTAGTACAATTAAACACAACATAAGTAATAAACGAACGTGTTCGACCTTTAACGGCGTGGCGAACCGTATATAAGCGCGTCAGCGTGAATTGGAGTGCGCCTTTTTTTTATTTAATTAATTTCAATATATATTTCCCTCTTCGTATCATAAATATTCATTCAATTCAATGCATCCATCGTCGTCATCTATTACGATTGTACCTTCCCTATGTGAACAGTGATTTCACCTCAACAACCCCTTTTTTCCTTCTTCTCTTCTCTGCGCTTTCTCAATTCAGTTGGCGCTGAATCGAAGGTGGGGAACTTCTTATCTCTCTTCTTTTTCATCACCCACTTCCATTGTGCTTTTCAATTTCTAGTTCACTTTATTTTTCAGTGTTTCCTTCTCTGCATGTTACTGGATTGGATTACTTAGCGTGGAACATATTTGGGTTTCTTTAGTTTTAGATTGGTGTAAGCGGTAATCTCGAGGTGTAGGGTAATAGTTGTTTGATCTCCCAATAATGAATGGTGAATATGGAAGAATGTTTATACTTTTGTGTTGTGATTTTTTATTTGTGACGCATAAGATCCTCGAAGGAGGCGCATTTTGATTCGTTCAATTGAAAAGGAGAGCAAAGTGTACTGTTTTTTCCTTTGATGATTTAATAATATTGGGTGGTGTTCAAAGTTGAAAGTTGAAAGTCATTATCATATATAGTTTTATAGTACTTTTATGAACGATTCCAATTAGTTAACTTCTTATTGACCAATGCCTGGGAAGCTGTCCTTGCGGGATTGTATATTACTATTGGAGTTTAACGTGGAAAATGCTTTCAGTTGGGTTTTTTTACAAGGGGAATATTGTATACTTTCTTGGTATTGCATTGATTTGCTTAGCTTTTCTTCACTACTTGCATTGATTTGCATTAATCTAAGTTTATGTGTATAGGTGGGTTCTTTCTGGTTTGGAATCATTTCAACTTTGTCAGCAGAAAAGGCTTTTGGCTCCTTGTCATGATTAATGTTTAGAGATGGTTTTGTATGAGCATTCAGATGTTTTTCAGTGGGGTCTTAATCTTCTTGATGGTGACCCTGCTTATGGTCCTGGATACTATGGCAACATAATTCAACATGATTCTGGAGACATCTATAATGGACACTACTTCCATAGCCATTATGATAATGAATGTAACCATGTAGAGAATGATGAGATCATTGCCCGTACACTTCAAGAAGAGTTTTCACAGCTAGAGATTGCTGAATCTTCTGGATATTTTCAGCAAGGTGAACAACAGTTCCATGTTCCTGAGACTCAGCCTGCATATGATTGGCATAACTCTTCAATGATGAACTACTGTTCGGGAGGTATCATTCAAGATGTAAACTTATTTTTCTTTGGTATATTTGGGATTTATTTATCTTTTTACTGGGTATTGGTTTATTCAATTAAATATTTTGCACATGCAGATCATGATTATGCTCAAGAAGGAGTTGGTGATGGAGAACCCTCTAGTTCATGTTCTAGTCCTTGTGAAACAGAGGAATATTCATTGGAGCTAACTGACAATTATCCACTTGATGATGAAGTTGGGAGGAGATTGAGTCAAATGATACCGATTCCCGTATGTTAAGCCTCCTTTGCTTCTGTAGATTCACTTTTGGATCAGCTATTGAAGCAATAAATATATATATATATATATATATATATATATATATATATATATATATATATATATATATATTTATGCCTTTTAATGCTCATTAGGTACCAAGAAGCTAATTCACTGTGTTGTACTTTTGTCAACTTATAGTGATCTTTTTCTAGTCCACATTTTCATTTTACCAAATTAATTGGTATTTATAGTAAGAAAGTCATAATAAATTATCGGTTGTTGAAAGTCTGAAATATTTAAGTCCTACAGAGCATTATTTTTCATGCTAATTGATGAGTGAAGCAACTTCTGGGTTAAGTCATCTACCATACAGTGGTCTATTCAGTAGAACAAAATAGATGCTGAATTTATCTAGTTTTCTAACAATGTGGCTTCACAAGCACTCACTTTTAGAAGTTTTAACTTTTTTTATTTTTCCTTTTTCTTTGTAATGATGAATTTTGTCCCTTCATTGGCAACCTGCTGCTTTTCACTTGTAGTATGATTTTAAGAAAGTTCATTTCTTTGGATCAGTTGTAAGACTTTTGTATTTGAATGCAGTGCTTAAAATGCCTTCGTTTTCTTGTTTAGCATGTTCCAAAAATTAATGGTGAAATTCCTTCAATTGACGAAGCAACTTCAGATCATCAAAGGCTTCTGGATAGGTATTAGTCACAAAAACTTAATATAATTGCTAAAATGTGAATAATTTTTCTCCAGTAACTGAGTATTCACTATTTTCTTTGTTGTTTTTTTTTGGTCATGTGCCACTTTTGCTTCTTTTCTGTCATTCAAGCTTTAGCTATTGTCACATATGGGCTTCATTTCAAATTGTTTTGTTTTTGAATTTTGTAAATAAATTAATGGTTAAAATATTATTGGTTGCATACATTTTTTTTTATCTGATGTACTTTTGACATGCCAAACTAAGCTGTCAAAATTTCAAACAGATTGCAGTTATATGACTTTGCGGAGAACAAAGTACAAGGCGACGGTAATTGTCAGGTGTGTCACTCATATTTATTCGATTCTAATGTTCTGAAAATCCATTGGCTAGAGTAGATTTCATTTGTTTTAGAATGTAATTATTGAGAAATATCTATTATTTTAATATGATTACGACATTATACTGAATATCAGTTTTCAAACGGGTTAGTTTTCCATTTCTGAAGTCATTTGTTGGAGGTTTCTGGGTCTTCTATTGTTCACCATCCTCATATTTCATTTCTAACCTAGTATCCACAAACACAAAGCCTCAGATTTTGAGCAGCCAAAGCCCAATACAGTTATGCTCTTACATTGGATGAGCTACACGTAACTACTTGCTCAACCTACCTTGAAAACTTTCCTAATCACATAAAAATAATTTATATTTTTCTGCTGTATCAATAGTTAGAGTACTTTATAGTTTTCATGTAATTTCCTCATGATTATTCCTCTCTAGTTCCGAGCACTGTCTGATCAATTGTATCACGCACCTGATCACCACAAGTTTGTGAGACGACAAGTTGTCAATCAGGTTTGTTGCTTGCTGTATTATGTTTCGCTTTTCTTTTATGCCTATCAGGCTTATAATATCTGCTAATGGTTTTGTGCAATTATTCTCGGATTCTTACTTTAGTTGTGTTTTTAACCAGCTTAAATCTAATCCAGAGATTTATGATGGATATGTTCCCATGGAGTACGATGATTATTTGGACAAGATGTCTAAGTAATAATCTCCCTCTCTCTCTCTCTCTCTCTCTCTCTTTATATATATATATATATATATATATATATATATATATATATATATATATATATATATATATATATATATAT
>Ga0209589_1008180_pt1 | contig 16428 bp, 21 predicted proteins | sample CowpeawhiteBW_FD_187525 | JGI IMG/M metagenome (GOLD analysis project Ga0209589, IMG submission 187525) | Root nodule microbial communities of legume samples collected from California USA - Cow pea white BW (SPAdes) (version 2) | ecosystem: Host-associated > Plants > Roots > Nodule | place: USA... | reverse complement strand
TTATTCTTATTCTTATTCTTATTATTATTATTATTATTATTATTATTATTATTATTATTATTATTATTATTATTATTATTATTATTATTATTATTATTATTATTATTATTAATGATAGTAGTAGTAATATAATAATAGACATAATTATAGCTAATAATAATAATTATGATACTTATAGTTAGAGTTGATAATAATAATAATAATAATAATAATAATAATAATAATAATAATAATAATAATAATAATAATAATAATAATATAAAAATAATATAAAAATAGAATATTGTTGTAAATATTATTATTAAAGTAATGAAGTAGTAATTTCAATTTTCAATATAATAAATAAAATTGATATCACAATATGGTGGAATTAGTTGATTTTACGAAATAATTATAATAGTCCATGACTCGTGCGTGGTAAGAAATGAACTTTAAGTGTAACTCAACCACACAAAACCGACTTTTAAGGTAAGGTTTGCACTCCACTTATATACTATGAAATTGTTTTATCTCTAGTCGATGTGGGACGTCCAACACATCCCCTCAGACCGAGGTATATATATTTCATGCGTGGGTCTAGAAAGGGATGGTCCGTTAGCGGCCTAATACTGGGTGGAACAAAATGTCAAAGAAATCTCACTAGGATATGATTTTTTAAACAATGGCTCTAATACCATGTAAGAAGTGAATTTTAAGCCTAACTCAACCCCACAAAACTAGCTTTTAAGGTGAGGTTTATACGCACAATTTGTTTTATTTCAAATCTTTTTAGAATCTTGAGGAGGGGTTATTAGCTAGTTATGCTGGACCACTTGTTATGTTTGGCTTAGCTAGCTTTTGTTTAGTTTCTCTTTATTTTTTTATAGAGACCTTTTAGTTGAATATACTTAGAAGTACTTACTTGTTGGTTTTATATTTGTGTAATAAGAAGGAATAAAATGAAAACTAAAACATAATCATATTTGGATATAAAAGATGAAAAGTCTTGCCTTCACCTGGCTTGTCCTTATCATTGAGTTTGGCTAGTCTGTCGTGTCTTTCGATCTAGTCCAACCTTTCTCAACATTCGACCTAGGCTAATCCATCCCGAGCTTTGATCCAGACTAGCTGTTATCGATATTTAAATTTGGATTGGTCAGTTTTGACAATTAGTACTAGTTTGACTTGTCTCAACCTTCACACATGTTGCCTGTCTTGATTAGTCTCTACCTTGGTGTAAGATCCGCTAAATTTAATTAATTAAATAAATAATTAATTAATAAATGCGGGTAGTGGGAGCCTTTATGGAATTTAATGTTGGTTGTTATGATATGGAAAAGTACTAGCTCAAATGGTTGAGAGTACTTAATTGTGTGAGATGACTTGGGTTCAAGTCTTATGTATGTTATTTAATTTATTATCATTTTAATAATGTGCTAGATCATGATCGGTGATAATACAATCCTATATTTATAACAATTTTTGTGAAACATGAATTGGTTGAATGGTTGTGCATTGATTTGACATTGGCATGGTTATGGGTTCAAACCTTGGTAGAACTAAATTAAAATTTATTTTTACCAAAATTTTCTTTGGCATGAATGGGAAAGGGCCAACAAAGCCCTAGCAGCCAAGGGGCTGGAAAATCACCATTAATGACAATTAAACTTAGTTTTAATAGTATTTTCGTTTTGCACCATTTACCTCACATTAAGACAACGTTTAGTGACCAATTAAGGGAAAAAGAGAATGTTTTTGTGGCTGTCATTCTTGCATAGTAAGAGGAGAACGAATTTAGCTAGTGCACTGTGATAATTGAGTGTAATTGGGAGACAAATTGAGGGAAAGTGTTGGACAACATAGTGATCGAGGAGGAACTCTCAAAATCTCCAATTTTAAGCAAGGGAATGCAGGTTAGGGATGATGTTATCACATTTAGTTATTAAATTATTGCATGAATTGTGTAATGCATCTATAATTGATCTTGTGTCTCTGTTTCTCCTGGATTTCACAAGTTTCTAGAATTTTTTTCCAAAAACTGCTTGGCGGATGAAGAACAGCCGCTAGGCAACACATTAATTCCTGATTAATTCTGGGTTCCTAAAGAGGAACTGCCTAGCGGTAAGATCACAACCGCCAGACGACGTGTGACTACAACCCAGGTTGCTGGGTTTTTATTTTAATGGCCTAGCGGTTATGAACACCTGCTAGGCGATGCGAGCCAATATGGTTCGATTTTAGTGTTTTGGGCTTTTTGGGCAATTTTTGATCAGTGGAAAGGATGTTTAACTCATTAAATGATTAAATGGAAGAGAAATTGGAAGATTATGGCACCATTCTTGTTATCGGGTTGAACATTTGAATATTTTGGGTTTTGATTAAATTATGTGAGCAAATGTCATATGAATTGGTGTAGTAAGAGTATGATGTATTAATAATACTCATAAGTGTATGAAAATAGTTATTTGGGTGGAAAATTAGAGAGGCTGGTATGAAATGGAGTAATTGGAGTTCTTGCAGGTGCATGACAACATTCTAGGTTTCCCGGAACTGATGCATCGCCTGGCGGCAGGCTAGGTGCCCCCAAGTGCCAACGCAGAGCAAGTGGTTGTGTGGCTCTTGGATGCAATTCTAAGTCTAGGTCTCGGTTGGGGGTCGAATTAGTTCAGAAACCAATTATGGTCATTGGACTAAAGTGTAGAATGGTCATTGGGAGTTAGTAGCATGATTTAATTGGGTATGAATTGTGAGTTGTGAGATGAAGGAATTAAATGTAAGCAATTGCAATGATTACTGTAGTACTTGGAGGCATAAGAATGATGCAGTGAGAGTCTAGGTTCATTATGTCAGTGTATGGTTGTTCTTAGTATAAATTCCTAAGTAAATTGGTTTGTATCTATGTATGAATGAGTAAGTGGCATAGTAAGGGATGGTGGCGAGATGTCGCATAGGTTGGGAACATGAAGTATAATAAAGGCCAAAACAAAACGTAATTAAGGACAATCACATAAGTGTTGTATGTAGGATATATTAAATCAGATTTATGGCATTGTCAAGGTTGATCGGGTGTAAATCTAGTGATAAGAAATTGGGTTGAGGTGCATGTGGGATGACATCAAGCTTGCACATGATTCCAACATGTTGTGGTGCTTTGGATCAAGGATAAGAGTGCTTGGTATAAGACCAAACATGACTGGACCAGTTAACAACCAGTACAACTCGCTATACTGGTGTAGTGCCTAGCGGAAGGTTTGGAACCGTAGGCGATAGCTAAAAATATATTGGCTACTGGAATGTGTGACGCCTGGCGGTGAGGGCTGTTCCGCTAGGCGACACATGCAGACGGAGGCACTAGAGGCGCTTGGCGCTTGGCGGTACGTGTATCCCGCCAGGCGGTCTGGAAGCATGGTGCGCTTGGCAACTCGTGTGCTACGCCAGGTGATAATGATGAAGCAAAAGTACTCTGCTTGCTTTGGATGTGTGTGATCTACAAGGCTTTGATTATATCTCAAAGGTTAGTTTACTGGTGTTCCTTGAGTTGTGGCTCAGAACGTATCCCATGAGTTGTGGCTCGGAATGACATCTCTTGAGTTATGGCTCGGGATGGTGGATGAACACGAGGATTTCTTGAGTTATGGCTTGAGTTGGCGAGTGTTGCTGGTTTGAGTGTGCACATTGTGGCGTGTACGGAAGGTCCAGTTAGATTGCCCTCCTCAGTATTAAGCTGACGAGTTTGTTAGTCTTGGGACGTTACGAATGTTATTCGTATTGGGAACTCCACCTAGCATTGCGAAGTGTGGTCTGTAACATGGTTTCCCGCACGTGCTCTACTAGTTGTGTCTGGTAGGTGTGGCAGCAAGACATCTCGAGGTATTCATCAAAAGACGTAGAACACGAGTAACATGGTGGTGGCCATGTGATGTGGAACCAAAGGATAGGAATTCCTTTGGTGTACTTGTATGTTTTATCTGGTGTAATTATATGTATTTATATATGTTTGTGTTATTGTAAGCTCATCCTATCTGCTTGTGTTTGGCGATGATCGTGTACGCGGTACATAGGAGCAAATGATGTTGCAGGTGGATCTGGTGAGACACAGAGCTGGAGCGGGGCTAGGCTTGGGAGAAGAATTTTTACTAGAGTTTTATTATGTTTTGGTTTAAATTGTAAAAGTTTATATTATCAAATTTGAATATTTTATTTGAATTTCTCTAAGTATGGATTTAAGAGTATTTGATGATGAAACAAAGTTTTTTATTTTTCTGTGTTTTTAGGAAATGATACTTTATTAAATGCAGTTTATTTATTATTTACTTGTTTTATTATTTAAATTCGTAATATCTGGTCGGGATGTTACATTTGTTATCAGAGCAAAGGTTTTAAAAAAAAAATTGGGGTCTATGAGGAGTGAGCTTATCGTGTTACACTTGCATAACTATTTGTTGTGTTTGGTGCTAATTTTGATTGTATAGTCGTGACTAAGCTGTGATTTGAACAGCTGAAAAATGTGGCGCGCAAAAGCTATGGCCAACAGGAAAAGGAGGAATAATATCGGAGCGGATGACATTGCTCATGCGATTCACTGAATGGTGGACGTGATGTAGTCGATTGCAGCGCAACCTAGAGTTGTAGTTGCACCCACTAGCCCTGTGACCATGAAAGATTTCATGAGGCATAGGCCAGCCAAATTCTTTGGCAAGGCCACTCTTGATGAGGCAGATGCCTGGCTACGTGAGTGCGAGAAAATTTGCAGAGTGATTAAATGAACGGAGGCGCAAAAGCTTTCGTTTGTCACTTTTCTCCTTGTGGCGGATGCTGAGTATTAGTGGGTGGGGATGCAATAACTTATGCAGACCCGTGAGGAACAAGTGACCTAGACTACCTTCATGATGAGATTCTTGAGAAATATTGCCTGGACAGCACGACGCACGAGCGGAAAGTTGAGTTCCTTACACTTTAGCAGGGAACTATGACCATGTAGGCCTACACTGATAGGTTTGAGTATCTGGCGAGATTCTACTCGACAACCATCATAGAGGAGTGGAGGTGCAGAAGTTATGAAGATAGGCTGAAACATGAGTTGCGTAGATTCTTAGTACCACTCCAGATCAGAGAATTCTAGTCGTGGTGGAGTAAGCCAAGGTAATTGAGCAGCTAGAGATGTGACCCAACAGAGTGGGAAGACCACAGAGGACCACTACAAAGGCTAGACAACAGAAGAAGCCCTATAGTCGTCCACAAACTTCGGCTAGGAAACTATAGTGTTTTAACTGTGGTGGAGAGCATCTAATGAGGATTGCCCAAAACCTTCTGGCAGCTCAAGTGGTGGTACTAGTACTGGCAAGTGCTACATTTGTGAGCAGACTGTACACTTTGCTCGATAGTGTCCTAATAAGAAACCAGTTGGTGGAGCTCCAACAAAGAAGACAACAGGAGAGTGACCAAAAACACCAAGGCGTGTGTTTGCATTGATTACCACCGAGACGACTTAGTTAGGTAATCTAGTGCAGAACGATTGTTTACTTTATGATAATACGGTTGTGGTGTTGTTTGATTCAGGAGTCACTCACTCATTCATATCCAAGGAGTGTGTGGGAAGGCTCAGACTTGTAATGCGAGAGCTAGGGTGCAAGCTGATAGTTATGACACCAGCATCTGGCGAGGTATCCACCAACACGGTTTGTGTGGGATGTCCTATGGAAGTGGTAGGCCGTAGGTTCAAGGTGAATCTCATATGCTTGGAAATGGAGTGTTTGGATGTGATTCTAGGGATGGACTGGCTGTCTAACAACCACATTGTCATCGATTATGGACGGCACATAATAGTGTTCCCAAATACAAAGGGACTGTAGATGATATCGTCTAACCAGGTGATGAAGGAGATAGAAGCTGGAGCTACTTGCTTTATGATACTGGTTTAAGGAGAAAAGAAGAGTACAACTGAACAAATCAAAAAGCATACCAATGGTAGATGAGTATGTTGATGTATTTCTAAATGAAATCCCTGAACTACCGCTAAGTAGGGATGTGAATTTCAGTATTGATTTCATCCCTGGAGCTGGCCTAGTATTTATGGCATCGTACAGGATGGCGCCGATAGAGTTAGTCGAGTTGAAGAAGCAGATTGAGGACCTGCTGGAGAATAAGTTTATCCGACCGAGTGCATCACTGTGGGGAGCGCTTGTACTATTGGTGAAGAAAAATGACGGCAACTCGAGACTTTGCATTGATTACCTTCAATTGAACAAGCTGACCATAAAAAAATAGGCTTAATTATCATTTTGGTCCCCTAATTTGTTGGGTTGGTTCATTTTGGTCCCCTTATTATTTTTTGGTTCAATTTGATCTTCTAATTCTTTAAAAGGTTCAATTTGGTCCCTGCCGTTAAGTCAACTTTAACATCGTCTCCGTACATGCCACGTGTCATTTTGTGGAATTTTCAATTCTTTTTAATTTTTTTAAAATTATTTTTAATTTTTTTTTAAAAAAATTAAACTGCCACATGTCACCTTATGGTTGGGACACGTGTCAATTTGAGATTTTTTTATTTAAACAAATGTAGTGTCACGTGGCAGGTCACGGTTGTGTCACATGTCAAGCTAACATTTGTTGTTAAAGTTGACTTAACGACAGGGACCAAATTGAACCTTTTAAAGAATTAGAGGACCAAATTGAAACAAAAAAATAATAAAAGGACCAAAATGATAATTAAGCCTAAAAACTAAGTACCCATTGCCGAGGATCGATGACTTGCTAGATCAGTTAAGAGGAGCAACGTTGTTCTTTAAGATTTACTTGAGGTCTGGATATCATCAGATCTTAGTTAAGCTAGAGGATGTATAGAAGACAACTTTTAGGTCACGCTATGGACACTACGAGTATGTGGTGATGTTGTTTGGGGTGACAAATGCTCCTGCCATATTCATGAATTACATGAACAGGATCTTCCGGTCGTACTTGGATCAGTTTGTCGTAGTATTTATTGACGACATACTAATTTATTCTAAGAATCGGGAAGAACACGCAAATCATTTGAGAGTGGTGTTGACAATTCTCAAAGAGCATCAGTTGTATGTGAAGTTGTCTAAATGTGAGTTCTGGTTGGATGAGGTGCAATTCTTGGGTCATGTAATATAAGCCTAGGGAATTGCAGTAGATCCGGCAAAGATCGAGACGGTGGTGAAATGGGAGAGGTCGCAGACTATTACTGAGGTACGAAGTTTCTTGGGTTTAGCAAGATACTACAAATGATTCATCGAGGAGTTCTCCAAGATTGTGAGTCCATTGACACAACTCACCAGAAAGGACCAGCTTTTCTCTTGGACGGAGGAGTGCGAAACCTACTTTGAAGATATGAAGAGGAGGTTGAAAACCGCATTAATATTAGCCATTCCAAACACAACCAAGACTTTTGAGGTATATTGTGATGTTTCGTATTAGGGATTAGGTTGTATGTTGATGCAAGATAAAAGACCAGTGGTCTATGCGTCGAGGCAGTTGAAAGTGCATGAGAAGAATTACCCGACGCATGACTTGGAGCTAGCTGTAGTAGTTATTGTCTCCAAGACTTGGAGGCATTATTTATATGGGTCCCAGTTTCAGGTTTTCAGCGATCACAAGAGCTTGCAGTACTTATTCGATCAAAAGGAATTGAACATGAGATAGCGCAGGTGGATGGAATATTTAAAAGACTACGACTTTGAACTGTTATACCATCCTGATAAAGCCAATGTCATTGCAGACGCCCTAAGTAGGAAGAGAGTTCACATGTCTGCTATGATGATGAAGGAGTTGGAACTAATCGTGAAACTCTAGGATATGAACTTGGGACTAAATACGAGTGTAGGTCACATTCGGTGTAGAATGTTGAGAATCGCCAATGAGTTTTTGGAGGAGATTCGATTGGGATAGGGTAATGATCAAGAGGTGTAGCAGATCATTGGATGGTTGGGCACTAAGAAGGGAAAAGACTTTAGGATGGGCTAGGATGACATCCTATGTTTCAGAGAGAGGGTTTATGTGCCTAGGAAGTCTACACTAAGGAAGATGCTCTTGGAAGAAGGGCATAAGAGTCGTCTTAGCATACATCCAGGTATGACTAAGATATATAAAGACTTAAAAGGGACTTTCTGGTGGACTGGTATGAAGACGGATGCGGTAGATTATGTAGCATCGTGCTTAGTATGTTAGAAGGCGAAGATCGAGCATCAAAGGTTGGGTGGTACGTTAGAGCTTCTTGATATTCCTTAATGGAAATGGGACAACATTTCCATGGATTTTGTTACACATCTTCCGAGGTTTGTGAGGGGGCATGACTCAATCTGGGTCACTGTAGACTGACTGACGAAATGTGCTCATTTTCTACCAATTAATCAGAAGATATCCATGGAAAAACTAGCAGAGTTATACGTTTGAGAGGAGGTCAGATTGCATGGAGTGCCAGCGTGTATTGTGTCAGATCGGGATCCAAGATTCACCTCGAGGTTTTGGTAATCGCTGCAGGCATCTTTGGGTACTCAATTGGGATTGAGCTCAGCTTATCACTCTCAAAAAGATGGTTAGTATTCGAGAACCATACAGTCGTTGGAGGACTTGTTGAGGACTTGTGTGTTGGATCACCTGAGCACTTGGAGTGATATGTTGCCATTGGTGGAGTTCATGTATAATAATAGTTATCACTCCAGTATTGGGATGACACCATACGAGGCATTGTATGGTAGAAGATGCAGAACACCATTATGCTGGCAGTAGGATGGAGAGTCAGTAGTACTTGGTCTAAAATTCTTACAGTAAACTACTGAAAAAGTCAATGTGATACAGGATCAGATGCAGGCAACTCAGAGTAGGCAGAAATCTTATGCAGATAAGAGGAGGAGGCCGCTTTAGTTTGAGGCAGGTGACCATGTATTCCTCCGGGTTACACCGACAATAGGAATTGGGAGAGCGCTCAAGTTGAGGAAGTTGACTCCTCGACTCATCGATCCGTATCAGATCACGAGGAGGATTGGACCAACATCCTACGAGATTATTTTGCCACCCCACCCAGCAAACCTGCATAATGTATTCCATGTATCACAACTAAGGAAGTACGTTGCGGATCCTACTCATGTGTTGGAGGAGGACGATGTTCAGGTCTGCAAGGATCTGTCAATTGGAGTTAGACTAGTGAGAAACTTGAATTCTCAAGTCAAGAAACTCAGAGGGAAGGAGATCTGGAATGTGAAGGTCCTTTTGGATGAAGCAACCTAGGAGATGACGTGAGAGATGGAGGATCTCATGAGGAATGCGTATCTTCACCTATTTCCTACTAAGTCCAATTTTTGAGACGAAAATTTTATAAGGTGGGGGAAATGTAAGATCCGCTAAATTTAATTAACTATATAATTAATTAATTAATAAATGCGGGTAGTGAAAGCCTTTATGTCATTTAATGTTGGTTATTCTGACATGAAAAAGTACTAGCTTAGATGGTTTAAAGTACTTAATTATGTGAAAGGGCTTGGGTTCAAGTCTTATGTATGCCATTTAAGTCTTGTTTAATTTATTATTTTTTTAATAATGTGCTAGATCATGATGAGTGATAATATAATTCTATATTTGTAGGAATTATCACAAAACATGAATTGGTTGAATGATTGTGCATTGATTTGACATTGGCATGGTTATGGGTTCAAACCTTGGTAGAACCAAATTAAACTTTATTTTTGCCAAAATTCTCTTTGGCATGAATGGGAAAGGGCAAAGAAAACCCTAGCAGCCAAAGGGCTGGAAAATCACCATTGAATGACAATTAAACTTAGTTTTAATGGTATTTTCGTTTTGCACCATTTACTTCACATTAAGATAACATTTAGTGACCAATTAAAGGAAAGAGAGAGTGCTTTTGTGGCTGCTATTGTTGCATAGTAAGAGGAGAACCAATTTAGCTAATGCACTATGATAATTGAGTGTAATTAGGAGACAAATTGAGGGAAAGGGCTGGGCGACATAGTGATCGAGGAGGAACTCTCAAAATCTCCAATTTTAAGCAAAGGAATCCAGGTTAGGTGTGTTGTTATCGCGTTTAGTTATTAAATTATTGCATGAATTGTGTAATGCATCTATAACTGATCATGTGTCTCTATTTCTCCTGAATTTTGCAAGTTTCTGGAATTTTCTTCCAAAAAACCGCCTAACGGATGAATAACAGCCGCTAGGCGACACATCAATTCCTGCTTAATTCTGGGTTCCTGAAGAGAAACCACCTGGCAGTAAGAGCCCAACCGCTAGGTGACGCATGACGGCAACCTAGATTGTTGAGTTTTTGTTTGAATGGTTTGGCAGTGATGAACATCCGCCAGGCGTCGCGAGCCAATCTGGTTCAATTTTAGTGTTTTGGGCTTTTTGGGCGATTTTTGATCAGTGGAAAGGATGTTTAACCCATTAAATGATTAAATGGAATTGAATATTGTGAAATTATGATGTAATGAAGAGAAATTGGATGATTATGGCACCATTCTTGATGTGACCCCAACAAGCCCAACATCAAGTCAAGGTACACCTTCAAGCCCAATCCATCAAGAGGCCCAATAACAAGGGACATGCTCAAAATGATTGAGCTTAATCCAAGATGGCCCAACCCACATGCGCTTCTCACACTCTTCACATGGGCCAAACAAGATGTGAAGATTTGATGAGGTGTATCAAAAAGCAATAAAATACCAATAAGATTGGCTCATTGTTTAGGCCTTGCTTTCTAGAATAATAAGTCAAACAATGTGTAGTTGAATTACTAAAATTGGGCTTGCCTAAGCCCAATGTGAGGTTTGGCCATGAGCTATCAAGGGTCCAAGGTGGACTAAGTGGAAGTCAATACTCCTTCATATACCTCACGAATCCAATGCATCTAAAGGTTAGGAATGCTTCTTCCTTTTCCAAGACATCATCCAATGGTCGTGAGCTTTGCTCCTTCTCCAAGCCATCTTCCACGACCAAGATTGAAGTATAATAAAGGCCAGAACAGAACGTAATTAAGGACAATCGCATAAATGTTGTACGTAGGATATATTGTAAGACCCGGGAAAATTAATTAATCAAATAATTAATTAATTAATAAATGCGAGTAGAAGGCACCTTTATGGCATTAATTGTTGTTTATGGTGATGTGGAAAAGTATTAGCTCATGTGGTTGAGAGTACTTTGATTGTGTGAGAGGACTTGGGTTCGAGTCCTAAATATGTCAAATATGTGTGATTGTTTTGTTATTGATTTTTGAGAATATGAATGGGTAGGTGATTGGTATTGTAAACTTATGTTGATTGTGTATATAACCAAATGGGATTTGGCATAGTGTTTGTGCTTTGGCATTATGAGTGGAAGGTCATGGGTTCAAACCTTGGTAGGGAGAACTTAACCTTTATTTTTATTAAGCTTGGTTTGGAGTGAATGTGGAAAGGTAGGGAACCTAAGGCAGCCAAGGGGGCTGGGAATTTATCAAATAAGTAAGATTGAAGAGAAATTAAAAGCCGGCTGGGAATTTATCAAATAAGTAAGATTGAAGAGAAATTAAAAGCCCAAACCCGTTTTATTTTTAAAACCTACTTGAAAGGCACCTATAAAAGCCAAGGTTTAAGAAAAAGGAAGGGATTTGGCAATCGTGGGGAGCTGTTACAGAGAGAGCACGAAATTGAGGTTGAGAGGTGAGGTTTGGGTGCGAAAAGGGGCTGAACTAAGAGGGAATTTGTGGCACGTCATAGGCAAACCAAGGAAATCCTATTTTTCTTCCAATTTCAATCAAACTGTCAGGTTAGAGATGCTGAATTATGTGTGTTTTACTTGAGTTGTATTTCTGTGCGGTGTGCTCAATTGGGGTCTGAATTTGGTATGCTTTTAGGGGTTGTATATGTAGTTGTGATTGAGTACTTGTGTACTATTGGTATTGTGCAATGTCTGGAATATATCACGTAAATGTATGTGGTTTGGGGTTTTACGTAGTTCTTTTGGGGAAGTAATGAGATGGTGTCAAATGAGATGAAAGATTCAATTATTAAGCATGATTCTGATGTACTTGTGCCTCTACGTTGTGTTGATAATGATTGGTTGATGTTTTGGTATGATTTTGATGAAGTGGGTGCGTGAACAGACTCGAAACCCTGTAAGTCTCGCCCAAGCGGGTCCATCTCGCCTAAGCGAGAGTTGTAGAGTTCCACGTAGAGTTCTGATTTGTGGTTCTCGCCTAGGGGACCAAGGAGGGGGTTTGAGCGACATGGTCTCTCACTCAGGCGAGAGGCACTCGCCTAAGCGAGTTCGCAAGGAGAACTTGGAGGTTTGAGCGCGATTTCTCGCTCAGGCGAGAGGCTTTGGAGTTTTGAGCGACTGACACTCTCGCCTAGGCGGGAGTGGTTTGCCTAAGCGAGTTCTCGAAGTGTGATCATGTTGGTTTTTTCGATTGCTCGTCTAAGCGAGGTTTGTTTATTGTTGGGCGAAAGTGTGACTCGCCCAGGCGAGGGGATCTCGCCTAAGCGAGATAACATGCTGTGGTCACTGTTTTAAGCTCGCTCAGGCGAGGTGAACTAGCCTAAGCGAGGCTAGAGGCTTAGCTTAGGCGAGTGTTCCTGGCTTAAGCGAGTCGATGCGAGTTGCTATGTTTTACATGTGCTTGTGAGTGCGTTTTGGCTGTTTATACCAAGTTTAGATTGTATATGCATGTGGTGTGATGTCTGGGCTTGAAGGACTAACTCCAATAGGGGTTTGGGATGTGCTCGGTGGTTGGACACATGATGGGCATGGAACTGGTTGAGTTCCTGTCGGCTACTAATGAGCGAGGAGTCCTTAGTATGGTGATTGCATGTGTCGGGCGCACGATGGGCAAGGAACTGTGATGTTCCCGTCGGCTACTATCGGGTGAGGAGTCCATAGTATGGTGATTGCGTGCGTGCCAGGGTCCAAGTGTGAGACTTGGATGTTTATACTACAGGCGAGGAGTCTGTAGGGCAGGACTATGAGCGGGATAGGCTCATAGGGTTGGACTACGAATGAGTTAGTTTTGTGGGAGCACAGGGAAGTCCCAAGACCTAGTTCATGCATATGACTCATGAAGGACTATGAGGTCATGGTTGGGTGATTTGAAAAGTATGAGGATTTTAATTATGTATCTTTGGGATTGGGGAAAACATATTTAATTCATATATTTGTTTATATTGTTATTGTGCATAGCTCACCCTATCTGTGTGTATGGCGATGATTGGATAACTTGTTATCCGGGAGCAGATGATGTGACAGGTGAGCCAGGAGCTGCTTAGAGACGGAGAGCATGGGCTACTTGGGATTTGAAAGAAACTTTATTATTTTGATTTTGATGTAAATATTTTTATGATGAATTTTAATAACATTTCTATTTAACGATATTGTACTTTCGGACTATGTATGGTACTAATTATGGTTTTAAATTTTCCACATTTTTGGGAAATAGTTATAATCAATGCGGTATTTATTTATTTTATTGGAATTTTATTTATTAAAAATTAGTAATATTCCTTAGGGATGTTACATATATTAAATCAGATTTACGGCATTGTCAAGGTTGATCGAGTGTAAATCTAGTGATAATCAATTGGGGTGAGGTGCATGTGGGATGACATCAAGCTTGGACATGATTCCAACGTGTTGTGGTACTCTGGATCAAAGATAAGGGTGCTTGGTATAGGACCAACAATGACTGGACCAATTAACAACTAGTACAACTCGCTATACTAGTGTAGCGCCTGGCGGAAGGTTTGGAGCCGTCAAGCGGTAGCTACAAAAACAATGGCTACTAGAATGTGTGGCGCCTGACAGTGAGGGTTGTCCCGCTAGGCGACACCTGTAGACGGAGGCACCAGAGGCGCTTGGCGCCTAGCGGTACGTGTCTCTCGCTAGACGGTTTGGAAGCATGGTGCGCCTGACGACTCGTGTGCTGCGCCAAGCGATATTGATGAAGCAAAAGTACTTTGCTTACTTTGGATGTGCGTGATCTACAAGGATTTGATGATATCTCGAAGGTGGGTTTGCTGGTGTTGCTTGAGTTGTGGCTCAGAATGTATCCCTTGAGTTGTGGCTCGGGATAGGGGTTAAGCACGTGACATTCCTTGAGTTGTGGCTCAGAATAAAATCTCTTGAGTTGTGGCTCGTGATGGCGGATGAACACGAGGAACTCTTGAGTTGTGGCTTGGGTTGGCAAGTGTTGCTAGTCTGAGTGTACACGCTGTGGTGTGTTAGATTGCCCTCCTCAGTATTAAGCTGACGAGTTTGGTAGTCTTGGGACGTTATTAATGTTATTCGTATTGGGAATTCCACCTGGCGTTGCAAAGTGTGGTCCGTAGCATGGTTTCTCACACGTGCTCTACCAGTTGTGGTTGGTAGGTATTCATCAAAAGATGTAGAACATGGATAACATGGTGGTGGCCATGTGATGTGGAACCAAATGATAGGAATTCCTTTGGTGTACTTGTGTTGTTGTAAGCTCACCCTATCTGCTTGTGTTTGGCGCTAATCGTGTACGCGGTACACGGGAGCAGATGATGTTGCAAATGGATCTGGTGAGGTATAGAGCCGGAGCGAGGCTAGACTTGGGAGAAGAATTTTTACTAGACTTTTATTATGTTTTTTTTTTTAAATTGTAAAAGTTTATATTATCAGATTTGAATATTTTATTTGAATTTCTAAAAGTATGGATTTAAGAGTATTTGACGATGAAATAAAGTTTTTTATTTTCTGCATTTTTGGGAAATGATACTTTATTAAATGAATTTTATTTATTATTTACTTGTTTTATTATTTAAATTTGTAATATCTGGTCGGGATGTTACACTTGGTACAGTCAATGTATTTATTTTCTTGACCATTCACCATTGTCGGTTAGTCTCTACCTTGGCACAAGCTGCTTGTCTTGATTTTTGATCTATGATAGACCGTCTTAAGCTTTGGCTCGAGTTAGCTCGTCTTGACTTTTCTCCAAATCGTCTTATCTCAACCTTTGGCTTAACCGATTTGATGACCTTCGTCCTGGCTTGGCTCGAACCTTGAATTTGACTTGACTTAGCTTGAACTTTAGTCTAAGTGGACTCGGGTTGACCTTCAAGCCAAGACAACTCAACTCGACCTTTGACACAAACTGAAGTTGTTGTAGTTTTAAAGAGTTAATTAAAGTGTTGTAGTGAGATAAAAATCACATTGGCTTTGATCCAAACCTACTTTGAGAGAGAACTTTAAGGCCTAGAGTATACAAATTGACAATTCTATTTTTGATTCATATCAGCAAACTAATACGATTTAATAATAATAATAATAATAATAAAATAGATATATTATGATTTAATTTGGTGTGGGTAACTTGTAAAAATCCTATGATGCATTGATACTTCAACTTAGGTCACGTATTCGTGTCCGACACGTATCCGTGTCCGACACGTATCCATGTCCGATACTTTAGGATACTTTACCGATACTTATTAATGAAGTTTCTACTTTATAAAATCGTAGTAAACTACAAGAAAATATTTGAATAATGAGCGATTTTTGTGACAACAAATAATTAGTCACTATATAGTGACCAAGTTGAATACCAATTTAAAAACTAAAATAGTTCCAAAAATTATTTATAAATTGTTCACTAACATTAACTATCAAAGTTTTGACTATCAAAATAATTGATCACTAACATTAGTTACCATGATTTTAGCTACCAAAATAATTGGTCTCTAATTAGAAAATTGGTCTAACATATTTTTTGTTACTAAAATTGGTCATTATTTAAGAATTTTCTTGTAATAGTACTTTTATGATGACAATAAATTATATTTTGTATGTTGACAACTTTAGTAATATAGTTTTAATTTGGATTCACATAATAACAATCATATATTTATTATGTTTTTAAGAATTATTGTATACTTTTTAATATTCATATATCATGTATTTATTACGTGTCGTATTCTATTATTTTCAAAATAAATGTATCGACGTATCATATATATGTCGTATTCGATACACGTATCTTATCTATGGCATCATAGTAAAAATCTAAATAGTAAACCAAACTAAGCTGTTCGGATTTAAAAGGAAATAAAAAAAAATCATTTTTTTTTTTACGTTTTTAGCATCAATCAATTTTTTTTCTAATCAGTTTTGAACACTCTAACAACATTATTTAAAGGTATTTTATGGAATTAAAAATCAAGTATCACGACGAAATGTTATAAACGTATGGATTTTCTATTGGTGAATAATAATTCTAAAATTTAATAATAATGAAAGTAAATTTAGTAAATGGATAATATTATTTTAAAAATTTAGCAAAGTCAATTGAAATAATTTTTTTTTATTAAAATGTTATTATCGTAGATATACTAGTCTTTTATAGTTCACCTTGACCAATAAAATTATTTCTTTTTCTGTTTTTATATAATTTTAAGTTAGTTATTTATTTTTCTC
>Ga0209589_1008178_pt1 | contig 16431 bp, 15 predicted proteins | sample CowpeawhiteBW_FD_187525 | JGI IMG/M metagenome (GOLD analysis project Ga0209589, IMG submission 187525) | Root nodule microbial communities of legume samples collected from California USA - Cow pea white BW (SPAdes) (version 2) | ecosystem: Host-associated > Plants > Roots > Nodule | place: USA... | reverse complement strand
TTCTAGCCTAGCCTTGTAGTGGCGTGCTTCTCACATTTTTACCATTTCTTTCCTTTCCATTTTATGTTTTCTTCTTCCTTTAATTGTTCTTGGTTTTCTATGGTTTATGTGCTTTCTATTTCCTTTTCATTTTGAATCAATCCATCATCTTCTTCTCTTGAGCTTTGAGAAAGGAACCTTCACATCTAGATAGTTTGCTATCTTAATGTCCAATGGGGATTTCACTTAGTTTTCTTAATCAACCAACACCATATTCAATAATCTTAAAAAGGAACAAGTTAGGGTTGGTTTCGCCAGGCGGGATTGTGTAGCAGAAGTCCTAGAAGGAGCTTGGGGCCAGGCGGCGCAAGCGATGCGCTAGGCGGTGACAGAGCGACAGTACTTCTGGAAGGCGCTTGCGCCTAGCGGTGTGAGATGCCCACCAAGCGGTCTAGAACCAAGTTCCGCCTAGCGACGCGAGAGGCGCACTAGGTGGTTTTGGGTGCAGAGTTGACTCGTTAGAAGGTTTTCTATACAGCTTTGGATGAGTGTCATGATGCGATGCTTTGGCTGGGGGCCCATTTACGAGTGTAACTTGTATTGGGATAACACACGACCATTCTAGGATATAGCTTAGTGGTTTGGGAAGTTCAGTGGAGTGTGTGAGATCGGGGCTCGTACGGCGGGATTTCGGATGATTGCCCTCTTCAATGCAACTGATAGAGTTTTTGGTAGTCTGGGAACAACTACGAATTTCATTTCGTTTTGGGAAACTCCACTAGGTGTCGCGGTGAGAGGTCATGGCAAATTCATTCCCGCGTGTGGACTATTAGGTGGTGGCTGGTAGTAGGAGGGGTGAGTAGACACTCGTGCAACAAAGGTCGATCAGTGAACTCACCAAAGGGTGTAGAAATACTAGATGTCTAAATCAAGGGTTGAAAGTTGAGGGACTAAGGAAAAGGGAAAATCCTAACACGTGTTGTAATTTTGAGATGTTTTAATTATTGTCACATTTTAATTGTTTATTTAAATGAGCTCACCCTATTTGTGTGTGTTTGGCGATGATCATGTAACTTGTTACATGGGAGCAGATATTGATGCAGGTGAGCATGTGGATGGTTAGCGATGGAGTGGGGAACAACTATAGGAGTTATAGTAGTTCTTTTTATAATAGTTTTCTTTACGAAGGAATATGGACTTTTTTTTTGTAATACTTTTATAGATTGTTCATTTATGTAATAATTGAACGATGCAATTTTATTTAATATTAACGCGTTGACTTTGGATATCAAATTTTCCCGCGTCTTGGGAAAGAAGAATTAATAAATGAGGTTATTTATATATATTATTGTTGATTTTATTTTAAAGGAGTAATTTCTGGCTATGACGTTATAACGATAGCTACAAAACTAGTGGAGTATTGAAGCGTGTGGCGTTTGGCGATAAGGGTTGTCCCGCCAGGCGATACTTGCAAAAATAGTAGCATCAGAGGCGTTTGGCGCCTGGCGGCACGTGTCCCCCGCTAGGCGGTCTGGAAGTGAGTTTCGCATGGCGGCTCTGGAGTAGTGATAGGCGATGATGCAAAGGCATAAGCTTTGTTTGCTTTGGATGTGCGTGATCTACAAAGCTTTGGTGATACCTTGAAGGTCGGCTTGCTGGGTTCCTTGAGTTGTGGCTCGGAGCATATCCCTTGAGTTGTGATTGGGGATAGGGGTTAAGCATGTGCCATTCCTTGAGTTCTGGCTCAGAATGGCATCTTTTGAGTTGTGGCTCAGAATGGCATCTCTTGAGTTGTGGCTCGGGATGACGGATGAACATGAGAAACTCTTGAGTTGTGGCTCGGGTTGGCGAGTGTTGTCGGTGTGAGTGTGCATGTTGTGGCGCGTACGGCGAGTCCAAATAGATTGCCCTCCTTAGTTTGAGACCAACGAGTTTGGTAGTCTTGGGACGTTACGAATGTTATTCGTATTGGATACTCCACCTGGCGGTACGGAGTGTGGTCCGTAGCATGGTTTCCTACATGTGCTCTACCAGTTGTTGCTGGTAGGTGTGGCAACAAGACATCTTGAGGTATTCATCAGAAGACGTAGAACACAAGTAACATGGTGGTGGCCATGTGATATAGAATCAAAGGATGAAATTCCTTTGGTGTGTATATATATATATATATATATATATATATATATATATATGTATATATATATATATATATATGTTTTATATATATGATTATTTAATTGTTAGCTCACCCTATCTGCTTGTGTTTGGCGATGATCATGTACGTTGGGAGCAAATGATGTTGTAGGTGGATCTGATGAGGCATAGAGCTAGAGCGGGGCTAGTATGGGAGAAATGAGTTTTCTGAGTTTTGTATTTTATATTTCTAAATAAATTGTAATATTTTATATTACGAGACTTTGATGATTGTAATGAAGCTTATAATTATGGTTTTAAAGTTAATGAAAGTTTTAAATTTCCCGCGTTTTGGGGAACTACAGTTATATTAAATGAGGTTTTAATATTATTTTATTCTATTTTATTTAAAATATGTAATATCCGAGCTGGACGTTACAAATCCAATTAAACTAAAATAAATGTAATAAAGTTAAAAAAATTGTTCACCTTTTAATAAAATTTACCCATAAAATTTGTAGTCCATTAAAGTATAAGTAACAATAAAATAATTTATTTTTTTATTTTTTAAACTAAACTAATTATTTCCAACAATTTGCCACATACTTTAAAAAATAAAAAATGTATCATATTTTAAAACAAAATAGTATATTTTGACATAAGGAACCTTCCAAATTTGAGCCTTACACATAACGCTTATAAACTTCCACTCGAAAAAATGTAGAAACTTAATTGTCTTGAGCTACATCTCCTATAACATGATTTGCTAAATAGCACATATAATAACAATGTTCGTTTTAGGTTCTAATCGGTGGTTGCACATTACGACATGGTGCATATATCATTTTCATGAGTGTATAAAGACTTGCCCATGTTTGACAATGGCGACCCCATCAATACACTCACTAGGTAAACCCCATAATCACATCCCCACAATAATTGTCACTGGGTTTATTAAGATGTATTTTTAAAAAATGCATAATAATACACATACATCAACCTTATTATTGCTTCAATTTATAGTACACCTCATTATACGATTGAGACAGAACATTTATTCAAATCAATTGGTGTAATTTACTCAACAAAAATTTTGTTATTAGTCATTGAACTTCATCCCATGGGATCATCATGCATGTGGAGATGGGTGTCCATTGTTGCAACTAATTTATGAGCTTTAGTCTTATTGCCCTCAACGACTCAAGTACTTATTCACGTGTCAATCCTTTTGGTAAATGATCCACAATATTTCTCTCTAATTTGACAAAGTCAATAAAAATAATACCATGAGTAATTAAGTTTCTAATATATGTGTAACTTGCTCTCAGATGCCTTCCTTTTTCATTAAAATTTTTGCTAGAAACTTTAGATATAACAACCTGATTGTCACAATGCATTGAAACATGAGGTATGCTTATTTAATAATGATAAATCATATAGAATTTTTTTAAGAAATTATGCTACAACAAAAGTAGTATCTAAAGCACTAATCTTTGCTTCTATGTTAGAATCAGTAAAAACATAATCAATAGATGTCCTTGGAATTAGAAATCCAATTTGCATCATTATAACCTTCGGTAATAGCAGAAAATTCTGTAATAAATTCCATAATTAATGGTTCCTTTCAAATATCTAAACACCCTTTCTAGTGTATATATTTTCCTAATCTACCAACTACATATGAAATATCAACTCTAGAGAACTTTGTTTTGGCACTTGGATATTCATTAGATAAGAAAGTGGTCAACTTAGGAAAGCATCTCAGCATATGTAGGTATTGATGAGGCAAATGTAAGTAATGACTTAGTTTTCTTTATATCATTTGCCTTTGTTTGTGGTATACTTTACAATTCTCTTTCTTTTATAGACACTACTAAAAATTCTCATATTACATGGAAATTTTCTTGTAAATTTGTTAAAACAATTTGCAAGAAACATGAATTGGTTGAATTGGTTGTGCATTGATTTGACATTTGAATGGTTATGGGTTCAAACCTTGGTAGAACCAAAGTATACTTTCTTTAAGTTTTGCTAAACTTATTTTTGGCAAAGATGAGAAGGGTTGGGAACCCTAGCAGCTACATGAAGGCATTCTAAGGGACTGGAAAAACAACCACAAAGTGATCTTGAATGGCAATTCAGCTAGCTTAATGCCATTTTCGTTTTTCTATCATCATTGCCAATTAAGACAATTTTTAGTGACCAATTAAGGAGAAATAGATAGTGTTTGTCGCTACCTTTGTTCTGGAAAAATTTAGAGAGAGAATTTGGTGTGGTGAGTGAAGCATAGAGGTGGAATTGAAGGAAACTAAGACAAGCAATTGGTGATCAAGGGAGCTCTCCAAATTTCAAAGTTTAGCTAAGGATTCCAGGTTAGGGGAGCTAGACTACGTTAATCTGACTTCTTTGATTGAATGCATGATGTATGATTTTAATATATGTATGTTTCCTCTCTACTTTGATTTCATTTCGTGTTTTTGAAATTTTCCAGAAACCGCCTGGCGGGTGATGAACTACCGCCAGACGCCTCATATGATTTTGTGTTAATTTTGGGTTCCTGAAGAGGAACCTCCTGGCGGCATATCCTTGGCCGCCAAGCGACGTAGACTATGCCACCCAGTTTTCTGGGTTTTCTATGAACGGCCTAGCGGTGGTAATTGACCCGCCAAGCGACGTAAGGGAACGGTGTGGTAATCATAATTTGATAAAAAGGGAGATGGTTAATTGTGAATTAACTGGTGCCGCGAGGAAATGGAGTGAAAATCATAAGAGCATGAAGTGAGGGTTGATGAATTGGGGTTATAAAAAATTAGACCAAGTTGAGTGGTAAATGTTATGAAGATTTCATGTAATGGGAAATTTAGGAATACACCATGAACCTGAACTTGTGAGTGAAACTTATTGGATTGTGAATTGAAAAAAAATCAGAACAGTTGGAGTTGATAGGGTTCGCAGGTGCAGGGAGAAGTGTTGGGTTTCTAGAGCTACAGGAACCGCCTGGCGGCACCCAATTGGCAACCAGGCACTATACCAGAGATGCGTGGTATTTTGATTCACAAAAAATGCTGTTTTCATATTTTCACAGAACAGGAACCGCCTGGCGCTAGTTTTGTACTGCTAGACGCCAGGCTCCTGATTTCTAGGCGCTAGGCGCCACCGTTTTTCTAGTTCGCGCAGTTTTTGTAAAACTATATTTTCCTGTTCGTTAACCATCTGATTTAGGTTAAATTTTGAAAGGGGTTTCATAACATGTGTTTCTTCACTTTGAACGGTGGAGATTTGAGTTGGAGGTCAGTAGCTAGAGATATACGTTACTCAATATTGCTGATTTTGGAGTCTTTAAAATGCATGAATAACCCCTTGATAATTCCTAGTAACTTCTAATGAAGCATAATTGGGTTATGTGGTAAGTCTCTATCAATTTGAATGTTCTTTTGGGTTAGTCACATGTTGAGAATTAGTTTATTTATGAATGCATGTGTGTCAATATAAATTTGCATGGGTACATAAGAGCATGTGCTTAAGTTGTTAGAGTGCTACTACTTTATATTCGTTTGAGCATGTGTTATTCAGAAGTTAGAATTGAATGCTAACATGGATTTAAAGGGTGAAATATATATATATATATATATATATATATATATATATATATATATATATATATATATATATATATATATATATATGAATATGGGGATTGATTCATATGATATATGGTGATACTTCTGTACGCGTATGATGAAGCCATCTAAGTTGAGATTATTCTTATGAGTCATGTTAATTTCTGGAAGCCTATATGCTTGATTGTGGATATGCTTAATTATAAGAGTAGGATTGATTTTTATCATGTTTTGGGTGCTTAAAAAACCAGTACTGCATAAGTATTGGTGTAGCGCCTGGCGGTGGTGTTTGACCGCTAGGCGATAGCTACAAAACCAATAGAGTATTGAAGTGTGTGGCACTTGGCGGTAAGGGTTGTCCTGCCAAGCAATACTTGCTGAAATAGTAGCATTAGAGGCGCTTGGCACCTGGCGACACGTGTCCCCCACCAGGCGGTTCGGAAGCGTGGTGCGCCTGGCAACTCGTGAGTAGAGCCAGGCGATGTTGCTGAGGCAAAGGTGTTTGGGTTGCTTTGGATGTGTGTGGTCTACAAGGCTTTGGTGATACCTTAAATGTTCCTTGAGTTGTGGCTCGGAACGTATCCCTTGAGTTGAGCTCGGGATAGGGGTTAAGCACGTGGCATTCCTTGAGTTGAGCTCGGAATGACATCCCTCGAGTTGAGCTCAGGATGGCGGATGAACACGAGGAACTCTTGAGTTGAGCTCGGGTTGGCGAGTGTTGCAGATGAGAGTATGCTGGTTGTGGCCAGTACGGATGGGTCCAGAAAGATTGCCCTCCTCAGTAATTGGCTGACGAGTTTGGTAGTCTTGGGACGTTACGAACTATGTTCATATTGGGAACTCCACCTGTCGTTACGGTGTGTGATCCGTAGCATGGTTTCTCGCACGTGCTCTGTCGGTTGTGGCCGATAGGTATGGCAACAAGGCATCTTGAAGTACTCATTGGAAGACGTAGAACACGATTAACATGGTAGCGGTCATGTGGCAAGAAATTAAAGGATGGAATTGCTTTGGCATATTTGTATTGACATATAAATGCTTTATATAATTGATGTTTTTATTATTAGCTCACCTTATCTGCTTGTGTTTGGCGATGATCGTGTACGCGGTACACATGAGCAGAAATGTTGCAGGTGGATCTAGTGAGGCATAGAGTCAGAGTGGGGCTAGGCTGGGATAAAGAGTTTTCTCAGAGTTTTATTGTTTTATGATTTGGAATAATTTTGTAAACACTTTGCGATACTTATGAGTTAATCAAGTTTATGAATTGGATTTAGTTTATTTGACTATGTAATGAAGTTTTAAATTTTCCGCGTTTTGGGAAATGAGATTTAATAAATGACGCTGACGTATTATTTCTATTTTATTTTATTTAAAACCATAATATTCGGACGGGATGTTGCAAAAGGGCATTCATGAAGGCACGCGAAGATTGTTGAGAATTTTTAGGGATTTTAGAAATTTGAGAGATATGTTGTATAAAGGAATTTGTTATTTTATTTTATTCATGTACTTTGTATAGACAGAGTAAAATGTAACATAATATCAAATATCAAATATTTACAATATATCAATCTTGATTTCCTAAATGTAAATAATAACTAATTTCTAAAGCTGAAATTTCCTAAAATAAAAATTTAATAAAAAGATATTAAGTAAATATTCTCAACATTCCTTCTTGCTTAATATCTATTTATTTAAATTTTAAATCTCTTGATTTGATTCTCCTTATTTTGGTGCTTGATTTTCTCCTTCCATTTTGCTTATGGTTTTTTATTTTCTCTTTCTTCCATGGGATCAGATCTTCATTCAATTTGACATTTTTTGTTGTATTTCTTCTTTTATCAGCATCATCTTCTTTGTCAATCATGGTAGTGCATTGGACCTTTGATGAATGTTAGAATGTGGGCATTCATCTACTTTCTTCACTTGGACATCAAACTTCTTCAAGAGATATTCATCTTCTTTTAATTTTGATCCTTCTTTTATATTTTCGTCATTTGTAGCCAATTTCTCCTTCATTAAATCCAAAATAAATCTCATATCTTTCATATGAACTTTGAATACTTTGAGATTGTTAGCATCTTTGATCACACAAATTTTGTTTTCAAAGAAAACCTTATAACATTTCTCTAACATTTGAACAACACTTTCTACCCCATTTAAGTCTTCTTATGCCAACATGCTTGCTATTGGTTATATCAAAGTTGATACATTTAGCTTTAAAGGCTTTCCTCGATTCACTGGTACCATTACTAAAGGATTGATCAACGTTTGCTTCATTTGTTCAAAGACTGCATCATGTTCTTTTCCCCATTTGAATTCTTTTTCTTTCTTTAGTCTCAACAAAAGAGAAAATACACAGGTCTTTTTTGCCAAATTTGATATAAATCTTCTCAAATAATTTATCTTCCCCAACTATAATTGCAATTACTTTTTATTCACTAAGACCTTTATATCGATAATAACTTTTTCTTTGTTCTTATCAATTTTAATGCCTTTCTCATGCAATAAATCCTACGAATTCATATACACTTATACCAAGTGCACTTAATATTTCATTTCCTAATATTGTATTGATTAACATTGTAACATCTCATTTAATAGTGTTAAACTACTAAATAAAACATTAAATATTGATAAGACAAAATAGATAATTATAGGCATATATAAGATATTAATACATTTATCCAAAACAATAACTATGATATTATAAAATATGTAAAGAACCACAAAGATATCTAAGAGTTTTTTCAAAAAAGAAACTACATCTATATAGCCCCAAGAACCCTCAACACTACTTAACATTCTCACATTTAAGTGATAATTGCAAAAAGAGACAAACAAACCACAAGCAAGACAAAATAAGCAACATGGTAAGCTAATGTGAAAAAGAATTATTCATATAAAATTAAAATCACACCAATAGCCTTCTTACACATATAAAACACATCTATATGTATAATCACTCAAGTAATTGACATTAAACTCAAGTATCCATATACATGCACTTGACATCAGACGGCCTACCCCGCGCCACCAAGCGTCACACTAGTACTTGAGATTACTAGTTTAGCACTCCAAGTCAGGTTCCAATGAACCCAACCCCCAAACCACACAATCTAGAACATAACCAAACCTGCACTTATACTCGAATTCACACAATTGCACAATCACACAACTCATACAATAACTTAATACACATTTATACTTGAAATTGTGTAACCAATTGAATTTCACTAAGGATGCTCTTACTCTTAGGAACCTTAAAACAACCTTCAAAGTAGTGCAATGCTCATACAAAACAAGTTAACACTCTTGCTCAACTTTGATTTATGTGTTTGGCCCACCATATTACCCCTCAGGTCCATCTTCTATTAATATTTGGAACTTAAAAAATTAAACACCAAATTCAGAAACCCCAACTCGCAACCATTACCTTTAGACCCAAAATGCAGTTGCGCACTAGTTGGCGCTTGGCGGTACCTTGCTTGCCGTCAAGCGGTGCATCAGGTTTCATGATAGAAACCCAGATTTACATACCTACTCAAAGTCTCCCCACATGCATATCCCATTATTCAATTTCACGAACAATACAATTTAGCACGTTTTATATATATATATATATATATATATATATATATATATATATATATATATATATATATATATATATATATATCCATATTGAATTACACTCATTCGAACATAAAATTAATTGCACTAAATTTCACAAATCAACACAAAATCCCTAATCTCAACATCATGCTTCATCTCATCCCATATTCCCGCTGCGAATCCCCAATAATTATGTAGCACTCAATCATCAAAGTATCTCCAACGGAGTCAATTCATGCAATTTATGAACACACACATTTAGTGAGATTACATAAAGTCTCAAAAAACCACCATGTGCCCTAGAATTCAACAAAAATTACAGAATTGGAAAACCCAATTCGCGTCACCTGGCGTGTAAGACGCTACCGCCAAGTTGTTCATAGCAAAACCAAAAAAATGGGTCCAAACAACATGTGTGGGTGGCGGACCTTCATTGGTGTCAGGTGGTTTCTAGGCAGAAACCTAGAAACTCAAAGAAACAACGTAAAATGAGTGTTAAAGGGATTTACATACATTCCACACACCCAACGGCATACAATTCACGCATTACACAGTTAGATGCAACTCCTCTTACCTAGAAATCCCGCTCCAATGCACTCTAAGGAATCCTTCTTGCACCAAAAATTGCTCTAATTGCAAAATCACTCCTAGCCTTAGCAGAAGTCTCCTAAGGTCTACCTTTGGCTTCCCTGATGGCGGGTAGGGTTTCTAGGGTCTCTCCAATATAGCAAAAAAAATGATAAATGTGAAAAGGACTATGTCACGCTAGCCAAGGTTCAAACCATCATGCATCCAATTACCAAACATATACACAACCAATAAGCCAATACATGATTCATGAATATTCATACACACCTATGATTATATTATAACACTCCATGGTCAATTACACAAGCAAACAATTAGACAAGTAAATCAACACATTAATGGCATACACCAAACTCAAACCCAAGTCCTCTCAACATCACCCAACACGCTCAACCACTTGAGCTACCATTGCTCCTTGTCATAACTCTCCGCATGAATTAACTTAGAGATTCTTTCTCTCACATTTATATTTAATAAATATTTATTATTTATTTAATTTTCCCGGATCTTACATATTAGGTCCAACATGGTTAAACCTTGCTTGATGCTTTTAGGATCCATTTCATAAACAATTAGGAGCATTATATTTCCTTGCATAATAGTTCTTATAAACATGACCTTGCTTTATACAATAATTGTAAGAAATGAATGACATATCATTGGGTTCACTTTTGGAAAAGAAACTAGTAAACTTCTTGGCTTTCTTTTCAAAAATAGAGTTGTAGCCTAGTCCAGTCTTTCCAAAAACACAATTTGAGAGCCAACGACAACTTTTAGGTTTTCTTTCCTTCTTATGAATTTTGCACAGGTTTTTAAAAGGTATTTAACTTGATTTTTCAAAACAGTGCAATTTTCACAAGGTTTTTCAGCCAGCTGACTTTCACAACAATAGGTTGAATTATTGTAAATCATGCCCTAGTATTCAAAATCAACTTTTAAATCGTCTAATTCTGATTCTAGTTGATTAACTTTGTTTTCTAGCCAGTTGTTTAATCCTTTTAAATGTTTGTTTATGGCATCAATTTATTTAGCTTCCATATGCAATTCTTCAAAGTCATGTAACAATTGATTATAGTCATTCTTGTCTTTTGATGATAGAGAATTACTTGGGTTGATCAAGATGACTCATATCCAGCCATGGGACACAAGTTTGCTTATTCACTTTCATCTTGTGATGAGCTACTTGTTGAATCATCATTGTCTTCCCAAGCTAAATAGGCATGTCTTTCCTTGGGCTTTTTCTCTTTTTTTCTATCACCACTTTCTCTTTTTTTTTCTTAATGTTTATACATTCAATTTTGATATCTTTTTTCCACAATTATAACAAGATAAACTAGGAGTATTACTTGAATCACTTCGTTTAGAATTGTACCTTTTTTTATTACCTTTGTTGCATTTCCTCTTAAGATACTTTCCAAACCTCTTATCCAGTAGATTTAAGTTCTCATTGTCACTTGATTTAGCCACCTTATCCTCAAGTTCATCACTCTTTTTGGTGTTAGTCTTCAAGGTTATATTCTTCACCTTTTTCTCACTTGACCCTTGCTTATTCAGCATATGCATCTCAATTTCGAGCTCCCTTAGCTTAACAAACAATGCAATTGTGGTCATAGTGGACAGATCCGTTGATTATGAGATGGCAGTGACTTTAGGTTGCCAATTCCTATTAAAACACTTTAGTGCTTTGATGCTTAGCTCTTCTTCATTAAACTCTTTTCCCAAGCTTATAAGATAGTTGACAATATGTGTGAATCTCTTTTGCACTTCAGCAATTGCTTCTCCTTATTGCATCTTGAACAACTCATATTCTTGGATCAAGGCATGCTTCCTTGCCCTCTTCGCATCACTTGTTCCCTCATGAGTGACTTCAATGACATCCCACATGTCTTTTTGACTTTTGCATTAAGAAACCCTAAAGAACTCATCCATGTTCAATGAAGAGGTGAGGATATTCTTTGTTATATAATCATATTGAGCATGCCTTCTTTCCACCTTTGTTCATATATTCCATGGCTTGTCAACCTACTTGTTATCAACGACATGTTTAGGAGTGTAAGATCCATTCACAATTGCATCCCAAATACCGTGGTTGATTCAATGAAAATTTTCATTCGAATTTTCCAAAATTGGTAATTAACACCATTAAACATATGTGGCCTATGTGTAAAAGCACCTTCTTTTCAACCATTTCAAAACAATTTTAGGATCAAAATTGAACAACTTTCAAGAACATTGCTTTAGATACCAATTATAGGTTTAAAAGATCTTTTTAAGTCAAGAAGGAGGGTTGAATTAGCTGAGTATTGAAAATATGACCAATTAAAACTTATGAAAACCCTTTTAAAACGAATTCAATTGACAAATAAATCAGATATGTATTGTTGTAGAATCACACTTTTCAGTCGATTAAAATAAAAAGAAATAACATATTAATATGTTCATGCAATATGATTCAACAAATTAAAAGATAAAAAGAATCAACTGATATTCTGGAAAATTATGCAAAAACGTGAAATGCATGAAACTCACTCAAACAACATGCTTTATTAATTGTAAGATCTGCGAAATTTAATTAATTAATTAAATAATTAATTAATAAATGCGGGTAGTGGGAGCCTTTATTGCATTTAATGTTGATTATTGTGATGTGGAAAAATATTAGCTCAAATGGTTGAGAGTACTTGATTGGGTGAGAGGACTTTGGTTTAAGTCCTATATATGCCATTTATGTGTTATCAAATTGATTATTATTTTGATTATATGCTTGACCATGATGAGTGATAATATCATCCTCGAATTATAAGAATTATCACGAAACATGAATCGGTTGAATGGTTGTACATTGAGTTGACATTGACATGGTTATCGGGTCGAACCTTGATAGATCCAAAATAAACTTTTTTTTTGCCAATTTTCTTTTTGGCATGGATGAGAAAGGCCAGAACCCTAGTTGGCAGAGGGGAAAACAAGGGGGCTGGAAAACCATCTAATAATTGTGCTTTAATGGTAATTACCACTACCAATGAAGGAATTTTCGTTTTGAGCCATTAACCCATCGTTAAGGCTTAGTAATTGGCCAATTAAGAGGGAAAAGAGAGAGGCTGAAGGTTGCCATTGTTCTGCACAATAGGGAGAGAGAATTCAGAGTGGAAATTGTGTTGTTGATTAAAGCATAGGGGCTGAATTGGAGAGAAAACTAAGGCAAGCCATTGGGAGCAAGGAAGGAATCAATAATATTCAAGTTTTAGCAAGGAAACCAGGTTAGGGGAGTTGCAATTGTATTATTATTAGTTGTATGATTTATGATGAATAAACTGCTTAAACTTGGTTAAATCTATTTAAATTCGTATTTCTGGAAATTTTCCAGAAACTGCCTAGCGGGCGATAAAATACCGTAAGGCGACTCATGTTGTTTATGTGCATTTATGGGTTCCTACGAGGAACCGGCTGGCGGCAAGCAATGTGCCATTAGGCGACACATCCCTGATCACCCAGTTTCTAGGTTTATGATTAATGGCCTGACAGTGATGAACACCCGCTAGGCAACGCGAGTATAATTAAATTGATTTTAGGTTTTTCGGTGTTCTGGATTACTTTTGATCGGTGGAAAACATGCTTTAATCATGGATTGACTAAAGGGAAGGAATAAAAGATGAAATTTCATATTGACACGGGGAAATTGGATGATTTTGGTAATTGGGGATTTTGAATTTATCATTAAATTTCAGTGTGAATTGGACTAGAAGTGGTTAGTTTTATCTTAGTTTAAGGTTTGGATGCAGCTGATTATATTATGGTCTAATGAATGGATGAAATGTGGATGATGGTGATCTGAGGGTTCTCATATGTTGGGGAAATTATGAAATTTTTCCAGAATCGCATGCACCGCCTGGCGGCACAGGGCCAATCGCCAGGCACCAACGTAGTATAATACAACTCTGCGTGGTTGTGCGGGAAATTAAGGGTCTGAGGCTTTCCGCGGTTATTTGTTTTAGGATGGTGAATCACGGGGGCATTGGGTCAAGGATGAGTGAATTGAATACCTAAATTATATGTAAATTATGATTGGTTAAATATATTGGAATAGTGGGAATTATGATGTTAGAAATGTCGTGTTCAAGGTTGAGATATCAGTTGTGATGCATACCTTAGCTGTGTTGGGATATAGGAATTTGATATTCGTTGTTTGAATACCTTGGGCAGTGTATGTTGTTAGTTTGGGGTGAAGTATAGGTGGTTGAGGTTAGAAGTGCAATAGGTAAAATTCATTATGGGAAATTATGGTAATTATGGTACTATTAGGGAAACTATGCTCAAACTACATGTTAATAATGAATCGGAGGGTTCCTATGATTGGATTGCACTGGTGAATATGTTAAAGTGTGAGAATAATTCCTAATGACAAAACCATAAAGGTATTTACACCCTTAGGCAATAGAGTTGTGGATTCTAGAGTGTGGACGTTTGTTTCACTCAACTTCGACTGAAGGATGCGAATGTAATAAGGGAACAATGGGTGGAAACATTCTCAAGAGACTCACACCAGTATTTCGAAAGTACTGATGTAGCGTCTGGCGGTGGTGATTGACCCGTCAGGCGAGAGCTACAAAATTAGTGGGGTTCTGGAGCGAGTAGCACCTGACGGTGAGGGTGGTCCCGCCAGGTGATGTCTACAGGTCATTGGGCTCCGAGACGTTTGGTGCTTGGTGGCACGTGTCCCCCACCAGGCGATTTGGAAGTGCGTTTCGCTTGGCGGCTCAAGAGCATCGCCAGGCGATAATGTAGAGGCAGGGCTTGTGTTTTGCTTACTTTGGATGTGCGTTGTCTACAAGGCTTTGGTGATATCTCGAAGGTCAACTTGCTTGTGTTCCTTGAGTTATGTCTCAGAACGTATCCCTTGAGTTGTGGCTTAGGATAACGAATGAACACGAGGAACTCTTGAGTTGCGGCTTGGGTTGGCGAGTGTTGCCAGTGTGAGTGTGCGAGTTGTGGCTCATACGGATGGGTCCAGATTGATTTCCCTCCTCAGTAACTAGCTGACGAGTTTGGTAGTCTTGGGACGTTACAAACTATGTTCGTATTGGGAACTCCACCCAGCATTACAAAGTATGGTCCGTAGTAGGTTTTTCGTACGTGCTCTACAAGTTGTGGCTTGTAGGTGTGACAACAAGACATCTTGAGATATTCGTCTAAAGACGTAGACCATGGATGACATGGTGGTGGCCATGTGATATGGAATCAAAGGATAGTGATCCTTTGATATAGATGGGTTATATATATATATATATATATATATATATATATATATATATATATATATATATATATATATATATATATATATGTTGTATATATGTTTATTGTAATTGTTAGCTCAACCTATCTGCTTGTGTTTGGCGATGATCGTGTATGCGGTACACGTGAGCAGATGATGTTGTAGGTGGATCTGGTGAGGCATAGAGTTGGAGCAGGGGCTCGTTTGGGAGAAGTTTTTACCAGAGTTTATTATTTTTTTAAATAAATTGTAAACTTTTATATTACTAGACTTTGACATTATAATTGAGTTTTATAAGTATGGATTTTGATCTACTTTGTGACGAAATAAAGTTTTAAATTTATCGTGTTTTTGGGAAATGATATTTCAATAAACGACGTTTATTTATTATTTTTTTATTTTTTTATTTAAATTCGTAATATCCGATCGGGATGTTACATCAGCCAAGATTATTTCCAATTGATATATGCGACTTAGTTATATTACCATATAACGTAAAAACACAAGCACACCTTACAAAGATAGATTTAGTAAGTTTTCTTGAGATTTAAGTGAAGAACAAGATGAGGAAGAGAGGATCACAAACTAATTTTTATACTGGTTCACTCAATAACTAACTTACATCTAGTTTATTAGGACAACCTGGGCCTGATCATGCATTATACCAATATCAAAAGTTTTACACAATCCCTCAAGATTACACTTTTGAATAAAACAAAACAGCAAGATTCCTGAATCCATAAAAATCTTATCCCCAACAATGTAAAAATCCCACTTACAGACCTAGAATCACACCAGGAACAACACAGAAGCACAAGAACAACCAAACCTGATGGAGGCTCTCCCTAGCCAACCAAACATGTGTTTTTCTAGCTTCAAACAAGCAAAACATTGCTCCAAGATTAGGGGTGGCAAAACGGGTTGGGCCCAACGAGCCAGCCCGTCAGCTCGTGCTAAAAGGAACGGGCTGGGTTGAAGATTTCAACCCGTCAGCCCGTTCTGGCCCGTCCCGTCCAGCCCGTCAACTTGACGGGCCAAAGTACGGGTCAGCCCGTCCTGACCCGTTGGCCCGTTTTAAAAAAATAAAATAAAATAAAAATAATTAAAAAGATTAATTTTTTAGATTATATATTTTAAATGTATAAATATATAATAGTATTGTAATTTAAATCATTAACACCTACAAATTAAGTTTGAATTATTAGTTATAATTGAATA
>Ga0209589_1008175_pt1 | contig 16441 bp, 10 predicted proteins | sample CowpeawhiteBW_FD_187525 | JGI IMG/M metagenome (GOLD analysis project Ga0209589, IMG submission 187525) | Root nodule microbial communities of legume samples collected from California USA - Cow pea white BW (SPAdes) (version 2) | ecosystem: Host-associated > Plants > Roots > Nodule | place: USA... | reverse complement strand
AGGATGTACTGTATGTGGAAGGACTAAAGCACAATCTTCTCAGTATAAGCCAATTATGTGATAAAGGACTCAAAGTAATATTTGAGAGTGACTACTGCACTATTCATCAAAAGGACTCCAAAGAAGCAACCTTGAAAGGTATGAGACACAATAACATTTACTTGATTGATCTTGATACTGCATCATCTAGTGATATAACTTGTTTGGTTGTTAAAGAAGAAAATCCTTGGTTATGGCATAAACGAGCTGCTCATATTAACATGCAACAGTTAAACAAACTGATTTCTAAAGAGTTAGTAATCGGATTGCCAAAAATAAAGTTTGAAAAAGATAGACTATGTGATGCATGTCAAAAAGGAAAACAAGTAAAATCTTCATTTCATTCAAAAAATGTGATTTCCACATCAAAGCCTTTAGAACTTTTGCATATGGATTTGTTTGGTCCTTCAAGGACAAAAAGTTTTGGAGGAAATTATTATGCTCTTGTTATTGTTGATGATTACTCAAGATATACATGGACCTTCTTTTTCACACTAAAAAGTGAGGCATTTAAAGCTTTTAAGAAATTTGCAAAAGTAATTCAAAATGCAAAAGATTTGAAAATTAAAGTTTTGAGAAGTGATCATGGTGGAGAATTTCAAAATGAATTGTTTGAAAACTTTTGTGAAGAAAACGAAATTATGCATAATTTTTCTGCAACTAGAACTCCTCAACAAAATGGAGTTGTAGAAAGGAAAATAGATCTTTAGAAGAATTAGCTCGCACAATGTTGAACGAATATGATGTCCCTACATATTTTTGGGCTGATGCTGTGAGCATAGCGTGTTATGTATTAAATAGAATGCTCATTAGACCAATTTTAAAAATTACACCCTATGAATTGTTTAAAGGAAGAAAGCCTAATGTAGCACATTGAAAAATATTTGGATGCAAATGCTTTGTTCTAAACAACGGAAAAGAAAATTTGGGTAAATTTGATTCTAAAGCCGATGAAGCCATTTTCCTAGGATATTCGTTAACTAGTAAAGCCTATAGAATTTTCAATAGAAGAACCTTGAATGTGGAAGAATTTGTGCATGTTGTTTTTTATGAAATTTTGGACCTTGAGGAGAACCCTCTTGAGTCAAATAAAACAAATGCAAGTGATGAAGAATATTTTAAAGAAGCTCTTGATGAGATGTATCTAAATGAAAATCCATTGACTGAACCTAAAGATCTTGCCAAAAGCTGGAAATCACCTAGAGGATTGTCTGTGGAAAATGTCATTGGAGATATATCAAAGGGAGTAGTTACGAGAAATATGTCAAATTTCTGTATGACTGTTGCTTTTGTTTCACAGATAGAACCCAAAAGTGTAGAAGAAGCTCATCAAGATGATCAATGGTGTATAGCAATGCAAGAAGAGCTAAATCAATTTGAAAGGAATGAAGTTTGGGAACTCATTCCTAGAGATGATTCACACCAAGTCATAGGAACAAAATGGGTGTTCAGAAACAAGTTGGATGAAGATGGAAACATCACTAAAAACAAAGCCAGACTTGTAGCAAAGGGATACAGACAAGAAGAAGGTATAGACTATGATGAGACATATGCTCTAGTCGCCAGGTTAGAAGCTATACGTTTACTTCTTGCTTATGCTTCTCTCATGAATTTTAAACTATATCAAATGGATGTCAAAAGTACTTTCTTAAATGGATTTATAAAAGAAAATGTGTATGTTGAACAACCACCTGGCTTTGAAGACTATAAGTTTCCTAATCACATTTATAAATTAAAGAAAGCATTGTATGGATTAAAACAAGCACCTAGATCTTGGTATGAACAATTAAGTACATTTTTGTTAGAAAATGATTTTGAAAGAGGTAAAATTGATTTAACACTGTTTATTAAAAGAGTAAATGAGCATATTTTGCTAGTTCAGATTTATGTAGATGACATAATATTTGGGTCTACTGATAATTCACTATGTAAAGGCTTTGCAAGCATAATGTAGGGAGAATTTGAAATGTCAATGATGGGAGAATTGACATTCTTTTTGGGTCTACAAATTAAGCAAATGGAAAATGGAACTTTCATTTCTCAATCTAAGAAATTTGGAATGGATACTGCTAAGGAAGCAAGTACTCCTATAGGAACTTCCTGCTACTTAGACAAAGATGAATCAGGAATAGAGGTAAATCAGACTGTGTTTAGAGGCATGATAGGTTCTTTGTTGTATCTTACTGCAAGTAGGCCTGACATTATACAATCTGTATGTGTGTGTGCTCGTTTTCAAGCCAATCCAAAAGAATCACATCTTACTGTTGTGAAAAGAATTTTAAAATACTTAAAAGGAACTGCATGTTTTGGACTTTGGTATCCTTCAGGAGCATATCCTAATTTGATAGGCTATTCAGATGTTGATTATGGTGGTTGTAAAATAGATAGAAAAAGTACTAGTGGTACTTGTCACCTCTTAGGAAGTTCATTAGTCTCTTGGCACTCTAAGAAACAAGCTTGTGTGGCTTTGTCAACTACAGAGGCTGAATACATAGCAGCTGGAAACTGTTGTGCTCAAATTCTTTGGATGAAACAACAATTAGAAGACTATAATATCTTTCTAAACCATATACCTCTGAAATGTGATAATACCAGCGCTATTAACTTAACCAAAAATCCCATAATGCACTCTAGGACAAAGCACATTGAAATAAGGCATTATTTCCTAAGAGATCACATTAATAAAGGGAATTGTGAGATATAATACGTAGATACAAAGCATCAATTAGCTGATATCTTTACCAAACCTTTAGCTAAAGATAGATTTTATGAACTAAGAAGAGACTTAGGCATATTAGAGATCTCTTAAATTGCAAAAAAAAAAAAACTCAAAAATCCAAAAAAATAGCGTCAATAATCGATTATCAGTGTCAATAATCGATTATCAGCCACTCTTAAAAATCCCAAATCATTCTGGAATAATCGATTATTTGGAGCAATAATTGATTATCCTTAATTCTGAGCCAAAAATCAAAACTTTCTAGAATAATCGATTATCACTTAGGATAATCGATTATCAACTCGTCAGGATTCATTTTTTGCCCAGTTCATGAACCAATAATCGATTATCACCTTCTGATTATCGATTATTACACGTGTAGGCCCAAATAAATTCAAAAACTAGCTGTTGCAACGACTAGATTTGCATTAAAATACGTGTATATGGCCGTTGGAGACTCTTCTTTATAAATATTAGCCATTTTGGTCGTTAGAACACTCTTTTCTCTCCTTCAAAACTCAAGAACCTCTCATTTTCTCAAAATTCTCAAAAACTCTCAAAGCTTCTCTCTCCTTTACCTCAATAATGGCTGAACCCTCTCGTAGAAAGATTCATACCCGTAGAAGAACTGCATCTCGTGCCCCTCAACCCTCAACTGCACCTAGGACTGCCTCCATTGAAGGATGGATTTCGGATGAAGATAAAAGATCTGAATTCATCACATTATGGAAAGACAAGCCCCTCATCACTCCGAAATTCATCCAGTCTCAATGGTTTGTCAATCGCCATTTCACAATTCCTAATTTTCTTGCTGAACAAGGGGTCAAATTCTTCATAGAGATGCGAGGCACCTACTACCCCGATTTGGTACGAGCCTTCTACTTCAATTACAAATTCAGAGATGGAGTGGGTTTTATAAAGGTGAAAGGTGTTGACATTATTCTGGATGATGATATTTAGGAAAATGTTGCACAATTTCCCATTCATAATGGCACATCTTCGATCCTCACTGCTGGCATTGAAGGGTTCAACCGAATATTCACTTATAGATCCTTTATGCGACGCCAGGATCAAGAAATAGGCCGCCAATTGCTAGTTGGACCTCTCAAAGTCGATAAGCGTCTACTTCACTATCTCATTGTTTGGATTTTATGTCCACGTGGTACAAATCACACACAGTGCAGTGAACTGGATCTTATGATCATCTATGCTATGCTCAACCACATTCCTATCCATTGGCCAAGCATAATTCTTGACACCATGCTCAAAGCCAAGAGACTGCCTCAATATCCACTCCTGTATTCCTTGCTCATCTCTCGTATTTGTGAGTACAAAGGGGTAAATGTCTTTGATGAACAATCTCATAAAACCACTGAAGTAAACAAAATTGCGGAAAACTCCTTGAAGTAGATGAAATTTATTCCTTTTGGGAATGCCTACATTCACAAGGATGATATGCCTTCCTCAGACAATGAAGAAGAAGAGAATCCTCCCACTGCTCTTATTCCTCCTATTGACACAAATATTGGATCATCCAGTGGTGTTGGTGGCTCATCCTCTTCTTTAGAGGGTCACATTTTAAACCTAAACCAGAGACTTGAAGAATTCTTTCTTCTCTCCACTCACCGACATGAAGAAGTCACTGGCTTAATTAGAGGACTAGATTCTAGGATTTCTAATTTAGAACATAAGTTTGATAAATATGATGAAGGTGATGACATGAGTCAAGCCTTTTAAAAGTCTACATCATAGTTATTTTTTATTGCTATTGTAAAATGTTTTCCAGTTTTCTTATTTCTTAATAAAAGTCTATTTTTATTGTTATTCTTTATAATTGTCTAATTGAGGGGGAGCTTCTCTATTAAAACTTTTTTTCATATGATCAAAACAGGGGGAGAAAAAGTTTAAAAGTTTAAACCAAACAGTACTACTAACAAATCTACTTGTAAGATATTTTGATTGCAGATACTTTAAACATATTGTTTTGATCATCATCAAAAAGGGGGAGATTGTTGGCAAAAGCAATACAAGTCTAAATGCTAAAGGAAGATTTTGATGATGATAAAAGAAGCCTGAAAGCCATCTGGAAGTCAATATGAAGAACATTTGTTGTTGTGTTTAAAGCTATCTTGTAAAATGTAATTAGAATAGTTAGAAGCAATATTGTACAAGGAAATTCTGATATTTCTCGAAAAATTAAAGTGATAATCGATTATCACTTAGGATAATCGATTATCCTGAGCTGAACCATTTTTTTCAAGAAAGCACTGGAATAATCGATTATCACCTCTGATAATCGATTATCTATTCAAAAGTTTGTTTTTCATAAAACACACTGGAATAATCGATTATCACTAGTGATAATCGATTATCCAGGTTAGTTGGGCGCGACTGTTCAGCTTTTTGACCTAATTTCTGGAACCCCTATTTAAGGAACATCAGAGTTACTTCTCACTTACCTTTTTAGAGAAGCTAGAGTGCTAGTGCTACGACTGCAAGAGAGTTCTTAAAAGAAGCTTTGAAAAACCTAGTGTGGGTAGAGAGTTCTAGGAGATTGAGTGCTGCTGTTGTTGCTAGGAAAGCTAAGGTCAAGGTTCTCTGTGTGATTCAGAGAGAGGTGTTCATCTCTTGTGTGTTCAAGAGAGGTGTTTTCTTTCCTTACTCTTTTACTATCTGATTGTAAATCTGTTATTTGTTAGTGATTTAGTTAATCTCGTTTTTGAGAGATTAACAATTGGACGTAGGGTCTTTTGATCTGAACCAGTATAAATACTTGTGTTCAATCTTCATCTCTATTTCTTTATTTCATCTATTATTGTGTTTAAATAAATCAATATTTAATTTAATCGATAAATTTTGGAAAAATTTTAAAGTATTAATTTTATTACTTAAAACCAATTCACCCCCTCTTGGTTTTTGTCTGAACGCTTAAACATTCCGCTGCGCGATACCAACAATTGGTATCAGAGCTTGCTTTGATAGTTATTCAAATTTTTCGAAAATGGTTGGACAAAATCAAACCTTTGCTGAAGGTGCGTCTATCAACAGACCTCCTCTATTTACTAGTGAAAACCATCCTTTCTGGAAAGTTAGGATGCAAAAACATAACATCCCATCCACATATCACCTAAGGATAGGCTTGCTCATATACCATAAATGTAACGACCCAATTATAAGCGTAATACTATTAATTTAGTTGTTTCACCAAGTATATTAACAATCTACAACTAGATAAACACACACATACACACACAAACATGTAAGGAAGAGAGAGAGAGAGAGAGAAATGTATTGTAGGTGATGCATATACTATGACTATTGCTAAGATTTCATTAGATCTAGCTATAACCTAACTTGTAGGGTAATTACTTGATTGAGAAAAAAGGATTTTTCAATTTGAAAGCGAATGCATAAAATTCTTTTTATACCTGTTAAAAAAGATTTCCTATATCGATTCTGGAATCGGTATAAATACATACAAAAAGTTTCCACTTTTTATAAATTGGTATACAAAGTGACACTTTTTACATCGGTTAAGGCCACAACTGATGTAAAAAGTTTTAATTTCTATAGGTTGACGTCGTTTGCCTCAATGACGGTGGATGATGAAAGGACACGCCAGCGACAAACCAGTAGTTCACCAAAGCCATTGCTCGTGCCATCAAACAACATAGCAAGCATCCACAGACTCATAAGAGACTTGGATCGTGACCACGAAAACGCAGCTCCTCCTTGTGTTTCACCTACATTTCACCACTAGAACAACAACACTGAAAAAGAAAAAGTCGTGCACCCAAATCGCTAAACTAGACCGAGAATCACTATAGATCCTTGCATCACCGTGAGCAACCCACAATGTAATAACTACAACTTTTTTTAAAAAGAAAGACTTTAAACTTGAGACGAGAACCAGAGTGCAACAGAAAATTCTGCATAAACGAAAAAACATTATCAAAATATTTAATGGGAAGAAAGAATAGCCTGAATGAGAGAAAACAAAGAAAACATTGTTATTCACTTGTAGGATTGTGAAAAATTACATAGAAAGCAAAGAGAAGTTGTCTTTATAAAAATAAAAAAAGGAAAAACATACAAAATGCTTGAGCACGAAAACAAAAATATGTTGAAAGCAAACCACCCTTGCTCTTTCTTTTCTCCTTAGGGAAAAAAGACCAGGTGAGGAAAAAGAGTACACCCAGGGTTACAAGTATTCGGTTTAATACAGTATGCATTTAACTAAAGTAAAATTTGAAGTGGGACACATTCCAAGTATTGGGAATCTCTTCCCCAAATAAGTGTTCTAGGCGATAAGCTCTTCCTCCTGCGTCTTCACGTATGCGGTATGGGCCGTCCCAATTGGCGGAGAATTTGCCATCCTTCTTTCTTGCACTGCTGGCTATTCTCCATACTAAGTCCCCGATTGCGAATGATCGTGGACATAGGTTTGCGTTATACTTTCTGGCAGCTCTTCGTTTGGCAGCTAAGTTGCGTATCTAGGCTTTTTCTCTGAGTTTGGGTAGGAGGTCGAGATTAGTGGCTGTGGGTTGGGTCGTACAGTTCTCGGCGTAGGTATGGTTCGCCAATTTCAACCGGTATCATGGCGTCTGCGCCGTAAACTAGGCTGAATGGGGATTCGTTTGTTGATGATTAAGGGGTGCACCTATAAGCACATAGCACTTCTACTAGCTCTTCGGGCCATCAGCCTTTGGCGCTATCTAATCTGTTGCGCAATTCCACTTGGATAACCTTGTTGGCCGCCTCTGCTTGTCCATTTGTTTGTGGGTGTTCTACAGAACTTGTGATGTGTTTGATGCCCATACCAGTTTAGAACTTGGCTAGCTCCTTGTCTATGAATTGTCGGCCATTATCGGTGATGATAGTATATGGAACACCATATCTACATATAATATCTTTCCAAACAAACTGTTGGACTTGCTGGGCCGTGATCGTGGTCAGCGGCTTGGCCTTTATCCATTTGGTGAAATAATCAACGGCTACAATCAGGAATTTCACCTGCCCCTTGCCGGGTGAGAAGGGGCCGAGGATATCCATTCCCCATTTAGCGAAGGGCCATGGGGATAGTATGTGATGGAGTTATTCATGTTTCTGGTGGATGAGGTTGTCATGTTTTTGTCATGGTTTGCACTTTCTGACATAGTCCTAGCAGTCTGCTTCTATAGTCGGCCAGAAGTAGCCTGCTCTAAGGACTCTAGTATCCATGGTACGTGCGCCGGAATGGTAACCGTAAATGCCTTCGTGTAGCTCTTTAATAATATATTGCGCTTGCTTTGTAGTGACACATTCGAGAAGCGGTTGGCCGTATCCGCGTTTGTAAAGGTCATCGTCTATCATGGTATACCTGGCGGCCTTAGCCAGCCAAGTTTTGTGCGCATCCTGTGGGGGGTTGCTGGTTTTTAGATATTGGATATAGGGAGTGGTCCAATTGTGGTTTTGGGGAGGGGTGGTATTGTCGGCTGGGAGTGGGTTAGGTTTTGGCAAGTATTTGTAATGAACGGTGTAGATAATGTTTGTTATAATAGGGATCGGTGGCAGCTTTTTAATTTGGAGAGAATGTCGGCTCTAATGTTGTCGGTCTTGGGGATATGTTCGATGCGGACTCGTTCGAAGGCGGATTGGATGACTGCGCAGACCAGATGGTAATATTGTAGAAGGATGGGGTCTTTAATCTGGAATTCATCGTTTAGGTGCCCTACAGTAAGTTTGGAGTCGGTTTTGCACGTTAACATCTTGACACCAACTTCGTAGGCAAGGGAAAGGCTGGTGAGGATGGCTTTGTATTCGACTTTGTATTCGGCTTGGTTGTTTGATGTTTCGATGAGGATGTCGTTAGGCTCTTCTAACACGATGCCAGCACCGGTACCATTTGAATTTGAGGAACCATCCACATGAAGCGTCCACTGGTCCTCTGTGGGTGTGTGCTGGAGGTCATTAACAAAATCCAGGAGGCATTGGGCTTTAATGGGGCCATGGGGTTCGTAGCGAATGTTGAATTCTGACAGCTTGACGGCCTTGGATGACATCCGTCTGGCTAGATCTGGTTTTGGGGAGGGGTGGTATTGTCGGCTGGGAGTGGGTTAGTTTTTGGCAAGTATTTGTAATGGACGGTGTAGATAATGTTTGTTATAATAGGGATCGGTGGCAGCTTTTTAATTTGGAGAGAATGTCGGCTCTGATGTTGTCGGTCTTGGGGATATGTTCGATGCGGACTCGTTCGAAGGCGGATAGGATGACTGCGCAGACCAGATGGTAATATTGTAGAAGGATGGGGTCTTTAATCTGGAATTCATCGTTTAGGTGCCCTACAGTAAGTTTGGAGTCGGTTTTGCACGTTAACATCTTGACACCAACTTCGTAGGCAAGGGAAAGGCTGGTGAGGATGGCTTTGTATTCGACTTTGTATTCGGCTTGGTTGTTTGATGTTTCGATGAGGATGTCGTTAGGCTCTTCTAACACGATGCCAGCACCGGTACCATTTGGATTTGAGGAACCATCCACATGAAGCGTCCACTGGTCCTCTGTGGGTGTGTGCTGGAGGTCATTAACAAAATCCAAGAGGCATTGGGCTTTAATGGGACCATGGGGTTCGTAGCGAATGTTGAATTCTGACAGCTTGACGGCCCTGGATGACATCCGTCCGGCTAGATCTGGTTTTTGCAATATTTTTTGGATTGGGTAGTCAGTTTTGACGATGATGTTGTGGTTTTGGAAGTATGGGCGTAGGCGACGAGCTGCGTGGACTAAGGATAGGGCCAACTTCTCCACCATTTGATATCTGGTTTCAGGATCTTGCAGCGTTCTGCTAGCAAAGTAGACAGGATGCTGCGTGCCCTCTATTTCTTGGACAAGCGCGGCGCTGACGGTGTGGTCGGTGATTGTGATGTACACTAGGAGGGGTTGGCGAGTGTCCGGCTTGTGGAGGATAGGTGGTGAGGTTAGGGTGGTTTTTAGTTTTTGAAATATTTGTTCGCAGTCGTTAGTCCACGTGAACCGGGTGGATTTCTTAAGTAGTTGGACTATGGGTTGGGTTTGTTCATCCAATTTGGGCAGGAAGCGGGAAATGGCTGTAAGGCGGCCTATGAGGCGTTGGACCTCTTTGATGGTAGTGGGACTACGCATCTCGATAATTGCCTTGCATTTTTCGAGATTGGCCTCTATGCTGCATTGGGTCAACATAAACCCGAGAAATTTACCACGGTCGACGCCGAATACACATTTGTCAGGGTTGAGGCGAAGGTTGTATTGGCGTAGCGCGGAGAAGACCACCGAGAGGTCCTCGGCATGTTGGTGGTGGCTTGGAAACTTGACAACCATGTCGTCAACATACACTTCGGCACATTGTCCCATTAGATGGCTGAAAACTTTGTCCATCAACCATTGGTAGGTTGCGCCAGCGTTCTTAAGACCAAAAGGCATAACTCTATAAAAGTAGTTAGCATCGTCCGTGATGAAGGCGGTCTTGTTCATGTCAGATGCGGCCATGGGGATTTGGTTGTATCCAAAATATGCATCCAAAAAACTAAGCACTTTATTCCCCGCCACGCCGTCAGCACGAAACACGGTGTGAAGGTCGATGTAGCCGCGGGTGGAAACTTGTTCGCCAGAGAAGCCATAGATTGGTTCGTCATATGGGACCATGGCCTTATCTGGGAGCTGGAGTTTTTGATAAGTGGCCCAGTAGAGAATGTCGGCAGAGCTACCTTGGCCGACGAGGATTTTCTTAATGGCATAGTTTTCAATTTCAATAGTGATGACCATGGGGTCATCTTGTTGGTGGTCGATGCCGTGAAAGTCGTCATCTGTGAAGATGGGCATATCTGGTGAAGCGGGGTTGGTGGGGCTCGTGTGGGCGGGGATCAGGGCGGGGAGGTTGTGGGGTAGGGTTGGCGGTGGTGGCTGCATAGTCATTACAGAATTTGGTATGGAGGGTCTTCATTTCCTCCATGCGGACATAGTCGGTCGCACGCAATTTAAGTTCGTGCATAGAGGCAGGTGGGTGGAGGTAGACGTTGTTGGCGAAGGGGTCGGGTTGTATGGTAAGTGTCATGCACTGGAGGATCATCTCTTGGTTGAGGTGTGGGGTGCGAAGAGCTGCCTTACTGAAGTAATCTATGAACGCTCTGAGTGGTTCGTCTTGTTCTTGTCTAATGCCTAGAAGGGAGATTGTGGTAGTTTGGTGTGGACGACTGCCAGCGAAATGGGTGGAAAACATATAGGAGAGAGCGTCGAAGCTGTCGATGGAGTAAGGTGGAAGGGTTGTGAAACATTCTAGAGCAGGGCCCTTGAGGGTGGTGGGGAAGGCTTTGCAGAAGATCGCGTCTTGGGACGTGTACAAGGCGACATGGGAGATGTATACTTTGAGGTGTTCATCAGGGTCGGTTTCGTCGGTGTAGCGGTCCAGTGTGAAGGGTTCCCACTAGGTAGGAAAGGGAGTGTTGGCGATAAAGTCGGTGAAGGGATGACGACGTCTAGGATGGTGGGGTGGGAGCGGGTGGGGAGGGATGTGATGGTTGATCATAGTGGGGAAGGTGAAGGTAAAGTTGTGAAGGGGGATGTGGGTTGTCGAAAGGTATTGTGGGTTGTAGGGTGGAACATGTGTAGTGTGTAGGGTGGTGGGTATATCGTAGGGAATCTGGGTAGTGGGGAGGGTAGAAGCAGCGGTAGGGGCCGCAGTATGTCCTGGTTGAGTGGATGGGAAGTGAGTGGGATGGATGGAAGGAATGGGTGTTTGTTGGGTGGTGGTGAAGGTGTGAGGGGTGGGGTTGTATTCGTTCTCCTCTTCTGTGGGCTGGAAGGCTGGGGACCTTGCAGCCTTAGACACCTCCTTGGCCTTTCCCTTCAGGGTGGGATCAGCTTCGATCTTTCGCCTAAGGTGAGAGTTTTCTTGCCGCAGCGCCTCCATCTCATCAGCACTGCGTTTCTTCAGATCTGCTAGTTCTTATTACATCTTCGCCTGGCCGTCCAGGATGGCGGCTAGGTCAGGGGTGGTGCTGGCAGGTCCTAAGGGACCAACATCCGCCTGCTTGTTCACTTCAGCTCTACTGCGGGTTGAAACCATCTTCGGAGAACAATGGGTACTAAGGTGTTCGTCTCGTGCCCCACGGTGGGCGCCAATTGTTCCTCCAGAGAACAAACAAGATAAGTTAGGCACAAGCGTCACCTTACCCATGTAGTCCGCTATCTCCTCAGTTGGTCTCTTCCCGGTCGGTATATGTCGGCTTAGACCCAGGAGGGGTTACCTGCAGAAGGGACTCCGAAGCTCAAGTAAGTCAAAGCTCTCAAAAGGTCAAATCAAATGATTAATGGAGTAATGAATGTGTACTTTTAATTACTGGGGTCCACGCGTATTTATAGAGTATTAATTATGTTTGATTACGACATGGGCTAGGCCCTAGTTTGGGCTGCAGGTGGCCCAGGCCCTTAGTTCGACTATCATGGACTTATTGGATGATATGAGGGCTTTCATTTTGCTAAGTCTTTAGGAGCGGTCTGATCCGATTACTTCTCTAGTTGACAGATGTCGTTTTTGCCCGTGCACTGTCCTAGGTTGGCTGCTCTGTTGTTAGTTTAGGCTTCGTCCAGTTATGCGTTTAAGTTTATGCCGGCCCAAGTCGTATACTTGGGTTGTTTCTGGCATATACGTAAGGGTCGTCATTTATATGGTTAAGTTGACCAAGTACAGTACATAATGCAATATCTCTTTTACGAGAATATATTTTTCAAACAAAACCTCGTTAAATGATATTTTCATATATTTATAAAATATTTTACTTGTTTATAATATATTTTCATATATTTAAAATATTATTATTGTGATATAATTTTATTATAATATAAAATTGTACAATTATTTAGTAAAAAATATTGTTCTTATATAGAAATTATAATTATTTAAATGGTAATCTAAATTAGTTTTAATACAATGCAAGTGTTAAATTAGTTACTAATAAAAAACAATACTACAAGAAAATTCTTAACCAATAACCACTTTTAGTGACAAAAAATTGTTAGTCACTATAACGACTAATTTAGATATCAATTTTCAAAGAAATGATTAGTTATTAAAATAGTCATTATTATAAATAAAAAATTATAATTGGTTGTTATATTACTTACTAATTAATTAGAGAGTAATTTAGAAATTAATTCCTTTGGTAGCCAAAAACTTGGTAACTAAATTTTAGAAACCAATTTAGAGACTAAGTATAATTTTTTATTCATAACAATAATTATTTTTGTAACGTCCTAATTAAATAGATAAATCCAATTTAATAAACGCTACATACATAAATATCCAGAGAGTACGAAAAATTGGATATGAAGGTATACAGTACCCCAACCATATTCATAACAAAAGAAAAGAGGCACCACACTACCTAACATAAGTGCAATAGATCAACAGTAACACAAGTTCTTGCCCAAAACAGAGAAATCTAACTAATAAAACTCCTTTAGCTGCAGGCTTCATAGTGAGCCCGATACCCATCCAAAATCATTAAGTTGCGACATCCCTATTATCGTTACCACTGCCAGGGGTTCTCACATCTACTCACATCAATAAGATTGATGATCATCGCAATGGAGGAAACCACACACAATCATATAAACAAGCAAAGGGTAAGCTAGTGAAAAAGGTTCTTATATCATAACACTCAACATACAAGTTCATAGTCAAGCATAATTAACATACATTCACACAAGAGGTACCAAACTATATAAGACACCAAGACTTGACTTTCCGGATACGTATCATGAGGCACCACCACGAGATCTGTGGAATTATGTCCTAGCATTGAGGCACCACCACGAGGCCTTCGTGGAATTACGTCTGTTCATGAGGCACCACCACAAGGCCTCCGTGGAATTACGTCCTGGCCTTGAGGCACCACCAGGATACCCTCGTGGAATTACGTCCTTATGTTGAGGCACCACCCTGAACTCTCACTAGGAGGACCCATGAAATTACGTCCTTTAGATGAGGAACCACCATGAGCTCCCACTAAGAGAGTCATGGGATTACGTCTTACTCATACCCTGTCCATGTTTCACCAATCAATCATATAATTTCCATGCATATCAATCTCATGCCAATATTGATGTAAACGACCAACTATCCAAGCATATATCATACCAATCTCATGCCAAACACATTAACTTCCGGTCCTAATATATCATATGGAATATATATATATATAACATCATAACTTGAGTTGTTCAAAACACCCATCAACCAATCATGTAAAACATACGCATATGCCCTCAACTCTGCCAATCTCGCTCAAGCTAAAGAGCTCTCGCTCAGGCGAGAGAAACCCCTCGCTCAAGCTACCTGCTCTCGCCTGAGCAAGACTACAAACAGATGGCACGTCGAGGTCTCGCTCAAGCTAGCCCAACTCGCTCAGGCGAGTGGCCTTTGCTTAGGCGAGCCCTTAGATAAGAGAGAAAGGTAGGTCGCAGCTGTTCTCGCTCAGGCGAGAGCTCGTCGCTTAAGCGAGAGCTTTTCATTTTGCGCGACAAACAGCTCGCCTGGGCAGGTTCAGCAGGACCTCCCTTGCTCTCACGCGTGCCAAGCCAGAAAATCGTCCAAGACAACAAGCAATGCATTTTCATATAGCAGACAACATGAATCAAGCATCCATAACGTAAAATAGGCCAAGCATGCGAAAATGACCTAAAACAGTGAAACCCTAGCTTCCCTTACTTGGAAGAGCTAGCGGAAAACCTCGACACTTATGCTACGAGCACCATAGTTTCGAGAATAAATATGAGGAGCTGAAAAGAATGATGGAAACAGATCCCAAATGGGTTGCCATGATGAACCCTAGCTAGAATCACGAAAATCCAACTGAAGGGAAAGAGTACGGACAGAAAATACTTACGTGGATGAGGGAAAGGGTCAAACTCTCTTGGGATCGAATGAGTCTCAAAACCTTAGTAGAGCATTGTCGAAGGAATTAGGAGAGCAAGGCGGTTGTGTTTCTATAGAGTGGCAGAAAAATGAGAGTGTTAGCTGGGATTAGGGTCTTTATTTTCTTATGGGCCAACCCTAGGCCCAATCGATTTGGGGTAACCCCTCCAAAATAAATGGGCTTTACAATTTTACTACTCAATAATTTTTTATTTTACAAATTTATATCGAAATTGGTCAGTATAGTGACTATAATAATTTTTTGTCACTAAAATGGATTGTTATGGAATTTTCATGTAGTGTAACATTTAAATTTATAACTGAACACTAATCTATTAGTGTAATAACTATGACAAACTTGTAAACAAAAAAAAAATTATATCAGTTCCTCAAAATGAAATAAAAGGTTATTATAAGTTATTGGATTAAATATGTTTTTAGTCCTTAATTTTCAATAAAAAATATAATTAATCCATTTTCAAAACTTTAATTCAATTTAGTTTTCTAACCAAATTTTGTTAATCTTATTTGACATCCAAATGCATCTCGTAATGGCATTTGAGTTGTTTATGTTGTTTGATACATTTTTTCTTCAATGTTAACTCATACTATCATGAAACATGTTTGAAACGTCAAATACACTTAACAAAATTTAGTTAAAATGACTAAATTTAAACATTTTTAAAATTGAGAGACTAATTGGTCCAAACTTTCAAAGATAAACTAATTCCAATTTTCACTAATTTTTACTGAAAAAGATTAAGGGAACATAAACATATCTAACCTAAGTCAAAGTATTTATCCTAATCAATATATTTATTTACTTTGTAAAACATTTATTATGAATAAATATTGATTTACTTAAAATACTTATTAAATATTTTAAATTATAATTTTAATTATTATTAAATTCACATTTAATTTATAGACGCATTGAAATAAATTTTAAAAACATTTTAAATTTATGTATAAATTATATATAAATAGTACCTATGTATATAATGGAATTATACATTAATTTTATAATTTATTAATGTAAATCAAAAGCAATTGTAAAGTTAATTTTTGTTATTAACGATGGTTGTGAAGTATGTAACGTGTTTGCATGTTCTCTCAAAAGAAACACAACACTACCAAAGGAGTCATAGAAAAAAGAGAAAAATATGATTTTGTTCCTCAAGTTTAACCTTAATTTGAAAATGGTCACCGGTCGAAATTTGGTCACTGTTTAGTTCCTGTACTTTCAAAATTATTGTTTTTAGTCCTTATTTTTGGACGACATTAAAATAACAAGCGGCGTGCCACGTATTATTTATTTATTTTTTTATCAAAAAAGGCCGACGCTTTTCTCAAAAACTGAAAAAAAAAATGTTTTTAATCCCTGAAGTTTGAACTTAATTTGGAAATGGTCCCTGGTTGAAACTTGGTCATTGTTTGGTCTCTCCACATGCAAAATCATTGTTAAAATATAATAATAATACTACCATTAATAATAATAACATTATATAATAATAATAATATTATCATATATTAATAATAATTAATAATATTAATGTATTAATAATAATATTAATAATACTATTAATAATTATATATTAGTGTTCTGGTCAAGAAAAGTACCAGATAATTCTTAACCAAAAACAAAAAGAAAGGAAAATTTGTAACCCAAGCTTGAGACTTGTTTAGGTCAAAAAATAATTCGTCCCTTGACCATGGGAATAAAACTCTTATTTATAGAATAATCAGTTACAAATATT
>Ga0209589_1008174_pt1 | contig 16442 bp, 12 predicted proteins | sample CowpeawhiteBW_FD_187525 | JGI IMG/M metagenome (GOLD analysis project Ga0209589, IMG submission 187525) | Root nodule microbial communities of legume samples collected from California USA - Cow pea white BW (SPAdes) (version 2) | ecosystem: Host-associated > Plants > Roots > Nodule | place: USA... | reverse complement strand
GTATAAATTAAGGCCTAGTGAACAGGTAAAGGTACACTTTTCTGATTAACCTACTACTACCCATATCAATCACTCTCTAACTTGAGCGTCGGAGTGCCTGCAGGTACCCCCACCCCTGGAGTGCAGACGGCTATGAGTCTCAGGAAGAGTCCAGGGAGGAACAGGAGGAGGTTCGACACAGAGGGTTCTTGAGACCGTCTGGTTCCGCACCTAAATAGTATCGATCAGGTACAATTGGCGCCCACCGTGGGGCCAGACAATTCTCAAGCAGGATGGTGTCGACAAGAGCAGCAGTCGATCATAATTCAGTAGCAGCGGAGATGCAACGAGAGATGAACCGCCAGTTGGAAGAGTTAAGGCGCAAGAACGAAGAAGAATTGAATGCCCTGAGAGAGGAGAACCAGCGGATGCAAGCGCAAATTGAGCAGAATCCCCCCCACAGGGAGGAATCGCGTAGCAATGAAGAGGGAGGGGATGGTACCGGACGAGACGAGTCCCGAGCGCAAACCACCACCAACCAAACAGAAGCAAGGCCCAGAGCAGCCAGACGCCACCCCTTCGTGGACGGGATCATGGAAGCAGAACTTCGCACGCGATGGAAGGGGTTAACTATAAGCCAGTACGATGGCACTACTGATCCGGAGGAGCACGTGACGTCTTCACCACCCAGGCAGGGTTATATACTTCGGACAACGCAATCCTCTGTCGTGTTTTCCCAACATCCCTAAAAGGGCCTGCACTCAATTGGTTCACACGATTGCCACCCAACTCTATCGACTGTTTCGATACGTTGGCCACCCATTTCAGCATACAGTTTGCCACTAGTAAGCCACACCACCTTACTTCTCTAGCACTGGTAAATATACGACAGGAAAAATGAGAGTCTCTGCGGGAGTTTATGGAACGATTCGGAAAGATATCCTTGAATATCTCTAATTTGAATCCTGAGGTCGCCATGCACCACCTCATCACAGCACTAAAGCCTGGCCCTTTTGTTGACAGTCTATGCAAGAAGCCCGTGAACAATCTAGACGAGCTTCAGACCAGGGCCACTAAATTCATGCAGATGGAGGAACTGAAAGAATTTCACAATACAACTCGATCAGACGCACAGGAGAAAAGGCACCATGATAGGGAGCGAGCGTTAGCACCCCGATCCGACCACATGTTCAAAGACTCTAGGCAGTCGAAATACAACAGGTACACACCACTCGTGTCCAACAGGGCAAGAATTCTGGAAGAAGCACTGAACACCGATATAATAACAGCCCCTCGAAGGGCCCCGACTCCCCCGAACGCCGACACCACCAAGCATTGTCGGTATCACCGAAATTATGGGCACACAACAGAGGAATGTTTTACCTTGAAAGACAAAATCGATGAACTGATACAGGCAGGACACCTAAGAAGATTCGTAAAGCGGGAAGGTGGAGGATTCTCCTCAAGGGGAGAACGAGAAAAACGCTACGAGGAGTGACCATGAAGGACGTCAGAGTACCGGGATAGGGAAGGAGATAGCGCCCGCAGAGGGGCCGAACCCAAAAAAGATGATGAGCGAGATACGAGAGAAAGGCCACTGAGAGGAGTAATTAATTACATTTCCGGAGGTTTCGCAGGAGGTGGGGCCACTATGTCTGCAAGGAAGAAGTATGTGCGAGCGATCCAGAGTGTCAACGCCGTGACAGTATGTCCCAGACGGCACATGCCACCCATCACGTTCCGAGACGACGATTTCCAAGCGATCGACCCCCAACATGACGACCCAATGGTGATATCAGTAGAGATCGAGGACTTCGCGGTCAGGAAAACCCTGGTGGACCCAAGTAGTTCGGTAGACATTCTATATTGGGGCACTCTCAAGAAGCTGAAAATTCCAGAAGGAGAGATCCAGCAATACTCAGAGCTGATTGTGGGCTTCGCAGGGGAGCGAGTGAATACGAAAGGCTACATTGACTTATTCACCAAGTTCGGGACAGGAATGGTAACACGAACGGTAAAAATCCGATACCTTATTGTTGATGCTCACACCTCTTATAATATTTTGCTAGGGAGACCCTCGTTAAATACGCTCGGTGCAATAGTCTCCACATATCACTTGGCCATGAAGTTTCCATCCGCCTCAGGAGACATAATCACGGTGCATGTAGACCAACCGACTGCTCGCAGATGCTACGCGGACAGTTTGAGAGAAAGACCTGAGTCTCCTCCCAGACGAGCAGTGAATAACGTTGAGAAGGTCCCAGGGGAAGCAGAAGTAGACCTGGATCCTCGGGTCAGCAGCGAGGAGAGGGTGGAACCAATCGAAAGCACAGAGGAATTCCATTTCGATGAGCATCGATACACCCATGTAAGCAAGACACTTGTAAAGACCCCCGAGATGCGGGAAGTGTTACAGAGGAACGTTGATTTGTTCGCCTGGAGTGCGGTCGACATGCCAAGCATTGACCCAAGAGTAGCCAGTCACAAACTGTCTATTTTTCAGGAAGCTCGGCCCGTTGCACAGAAGAGAAGAAAGATGGGTGGAGAAAAAAGGGAAGCAGCCAGAGCAGAGGTACAAAAGTTAATTTCAGCAGGCTTCATCAAGGAGGCCACCTACACGACCTGGCTAGCCAACGTAGTGTTGGTAAAAAAGGCAAATGGAAAATGGCGGATGTGTACAGACTACAACAACCTTAACAAGGCGTGCTCTAAAGACAATACCCTCTCCCAAGCATCGATAGATCGGTAGACGGTGCAGCTGGACACAGGGTGCTTAGTTTTCTGGATGCCTACTCTGGGTACAATTAGATTCCAATGTATCCTCCTGACAAAGAAAAAACGGCATTCATCACGAAAGAAGCTAACTTTTACTATGAAGTCATGCCTTTTGGACTAAAGAATGCTGGCGCCACATACCAGTGGCTGATGGACAGGGTGTTTCGTCATCTCATCGGAAAATGTATGGAGGTCTATGTCGACGACATGGTAGTCATGTCAGATTCACTCGAGCAACACGTCAAAGATTTGGATGAGGTCTTGGCAACTGTACGGAAGTATGACATGAGACTGAATCCAGAAAAGTATGTTTTCGGGGTTGCAGGTGGAAAGTTCTTATGTTTCATGTTAACCCACAAGGGAATAGAGGCCAACCCCAATAAGTGCCAAGCGGTTGTCAACATGAGGAGTCCATCCAACATCAAGGAGATACAAAGATTGGTAGGGAGGCTAACTGCGTTGTCACGTTTTATGCCTAAATTAGCAGAAAGAATCCAGCCGATGTTGAGGCTCATGAAAAAAGCACAAAAATTCGTATGGGATGAGGCTTGCGAGCAATCTTTCCAAGCACTAAAGGAGTATTTGTCTTCTCCCCCAATACTACAGAAGCCTAGCAAGGGGAAACCCCTGTTAGTATATTTAGCCATCTCTACCAATGCTGTCAACGCGGCCATTGTACAAGATCATGCGGGGGACCAGCAACCTGTATACTTTATCAGCAAAGCCCTACATGATGCAGAATTGCGGTACCAGACAATGGAAAAGGTAATCCTAGCACTTGTGGTAACAACCAGACGACTGCGACCGTACTTTCAGGGGAACGAGGTAATAATCAAGTCTGACTACCCCATACACAAAGTCTTGAGGCGACCCGACCTCGCCGACCGAATGGTTGGGTGGTCCGTGAAACTATCTGAGTATCATCTTCGATGTGAAGCTCGAGGGCCGATCAAGGGACAATGCCTGGTAGACTTTGTCAACGAATTAACGGGAGATGCTGACGTACGCGAGGAAGGTTGGATCTTGTCGGTGGATGGCTCTTCAAATGCGAAAGGTGGGGGCGCTGGGATTGTTTTGCAAGGACCGAATGATTTGCTACTCGAGCAAGCTTTGCGCTTTGGCTTTAAACCCTCTAACAATCAGGCAGAATATGAGGCACTAATAGCAGGGTTAACCCTCGCAGCAGACATGGGAGCAAATACGGTGACATGCCGAACTGATTCTCAACTAATCGTAGGACACTCGGACGATACTTTCCAGGTAAAGGACCCCCTCCTATTATGATATTATCACGTTGTGCAGGGCATGTTGAACAGATTCAGAACGACAAACGTAAAGCATGTTGATAGAGCCCAAAATTCCAGAGCCGACTTGCTCTCGAAGTTGGCAACTACCAAAGTAAAAGGATAACATCATACAGTGATCCATGCCACACTCGACCGTCCTACTATGACTTTGGCAGAATGCAATGCTACTGAGACAGTCACACCAGAGGAGAAAGGGTGGATGGCTCCTATTATACAGTTCATTCAACACGGTGACATAGACGGAATTGATAATCCTATCATGCGTAGGAAAGCTTCTCGATTCACTTTGGTTGGTGAAGAATTGTACAAACGGGACTTCTCCAACCCTCTGTTAAGATGCGTCACAAACTACCAGGCCCAGTATATTATGGAAGAGTTACACATGAGAATTTGTGGCTTACATTCAGGATCCCAAACCATGGCAGCTCGGGTACTACAAGCAGGATACTATTGGCCGATTGTCAAAGAAGATTGCGAGAAGTACGTAAGGAAGTGCACTCAGTGCCAACAGCACGGTAACATGATACATCTCAAGTCAGAGGAGTTGCACGGTATTACCTTTCTTTGGCCTTTCGCTAAGTTGGACATGGATATTCTAGGGCCCTTCAACCCAAGGAAAGGTCAGGTAAAATTCTTGTTGGTAGCTATAGACTACTTCACTAAGTGGATTGAGGCGAAGCCACTGGCCCTGATCACGGCCCAGCAGGTACAAAAATTTGTCTGGAAGAATATAGTGTGCAGGTTTGGCATACCAAGCATCGTCATAACAGACAATGGTAAACAGTTCATCGACAAGGGGCTAGCTGAGTTCTATAGGGGACTCCATATACAACATATAACCAACTCAGTCGAACACCCACAAACAAATGGGCAAGCCGAAGCAGCAAACAAGGTCATACTGCGAGAACTTAAGAAGAGGTTGGGAGATGCCAAAGGAAGGTGGGCTGACGAGTTATTAGAAGTCTTATGGGCATATCGCTGCACCCCGCAGTCAACAACACAAGAGACACCCTACTGCTTAGCATATGGAGTAGACGCAATGATCCCGGTCGAGATTGGAGAGCCCTCTTTACGGCGCCGCCTGTTCGACGCGCGTCTTAATGAAGAAAGTATGCTAACAAGCCTGAACCTGGTTCAAGAGCTCCGAGATCAAGTGCGCATTCGGGAGGAGGCATCCAAACTAAGGGCCTAGCGTCGATATAGTACCAAAGTCAAACCCCGATCCTTTCACCAGGGAGATCTAGTATGGTGTATGGCAAGTGCCGCTCGGAAGCATGAAGGAAAGTTCTCGCCCAATTGGGAGGGGCCATTCCGAATCAGCGAAGCCATGGGGAACGGCGCATACAGGTTGAAGCACCTATCCGGTGCCCCTGTCCCAGCCACCTGGAACGCCTCACATCTCAAGTTTTATTACAGTTAGTTTGCCAAACATTTATTTTTCAGACTCTTTTGTGATTTCGATTGCGGAATAAATGATGTACTCTTTCCTACCTTGATCTTTTTTCCCTAAGGAGGGGTTTTGGTCAAGAAGGTTTTAACGAGGCATCATAGTCATAAATAAAGCATGATCATTTCATTATCCTATAATTATCTTATCTATTGTCAACAAATGCATATATCTTGATCAAGAACAATAACCGATAAAATTTCACACTCTCTCATGGGAAAGGAAGCTTCATCGAACTAGATGATCCCCCTATACCTATACCAATGGGAAAGGAAGCTTCATCGCCATAGATGATCCCCCCATACAAGCCAAAACCTAAGGTAAATACACAAACAAAAGCTTAAGGAGCAGATAACGTAAAAGAAAACGCAATCCTGGCCAGAAGTGGCCGAGTACATCCCGGCCAGGTATGACCGAGCACATCCCGGCCAAAGATGGCTAGCCACATCACGGCCCAAAGTGGCCGAACGCATCTCACCTTCACCTGCAAATACAAAGCAACATACAAAGAGGCACATGCAACAGATGTAAACACAAAAGTCTAAAAGAAAGTTCGAAGCACCACATCCAAACATATAATGTGTGTTAATACATGTCCAACAAATAGAAAGTAAAGCTCAAGAAATAGTTTCTAAAAGTACGAAAATACAAAGTAACATATCAATCCTCGGGGGTAGGTTTCTATTGCCCAGCCACAGGAATGTCCTCCATAGCCATGACGGAACCTTGGTACACATCCTCATCAATATTGAAACGCCCATCTCCCGCGTCAAATTTAAAGTAGTGAGCAGCCTGGCGCAGGGCCTTGTGGAAACCTTCCTCGTGCTGGGACATTACGTACCCCTCCAACTGGTAAATCCGGCCAGCCTTCTCAGCGTTATCCCTCTTCTCAGTGACCAGCTCCTCCTTTAGGCGCTCCAAGGCCGCCTGGGAATCCTCATCCTTCTTCTCAAAATCCCTACAATGCGCCTTCAAGACATTACGCTCTGCTAGCAGTTGAGATCGCTCATTTTTCACACTTTCCAACTGAAGTGAAACCTCTTGCCTCCTACTATTGGCCTCGGCCAATTCCCTCTGTAAACTCTCTATCTCAGCAGCCAGTTTGCTTGTCTCTGGCAGTTGGCTTAGCATTGTGTTCAGGTGGTGACCCATCACCATCGCCCTGGCGTGAAATTCATTCAGCGCATACAGCACAGTCTCAGGACGCATGGCTGAAACAATCTCAACCTCCTCTGACGACAAAGAAACCTCTATGCCTTGGTTAATTTTGAGTTGTGCATCAAACATCGCAGACAAAGCATCAGCCGCACATCAGCAGAGGAAGTGCCTCGAGACTTCTTGGGGGAGGATAACTGGGGAGTACTAGGCCTTGCGGCACAATCCCTACGCTTGCTTTTCTTCTTCGCCGCGGCCGGAGGCATCAGGTCGCCTTTATGGGAAGGCGTCTCCGTGGGCACACGGCTAGCACTTTCACCCCCTTTCCTCTTCTCCTCCTCCAGCTTTTTCCTCCTCAGCTCCAGAAACACTTCTTTGCCAGAAGGACCAGCAACAGCCATGATATCTGCAAAAAAGAAATAAGCGTTAGACCAAACATACCAGACGCATCTCTATAGGGAGTCAGACGAACATACATACCAAAAAGGTCATCGCGCGGACGAGAGGAACTAAACACACCAATAATTTTCTTGGAGGAGAGTTTTTCTTGGGCAATTGGTCCAAATAAGACAGCACATACAGATCCTCCTGGGTAAGGGATGCTCTCGGCCAAACTCGATAGGGGGTGGGATGTTTGGTCCAGTAGAACGGAAATTTGGGCTCGCCATTCTCAAAGTAAAAATATCCAGCCCCAACGGACCGGATGACAACCTTAAAGAAACCAGTCTTAAACCTTTTAAAAGATTGCGTATAAGACGCGAGTAGACACTGGTGGCTTTGACCCACTAGAGACAACCAACTAACCAGATCCCTCAGGCGCGTATAGTAGTACTACAAGAAAACCTGAGGGGAGGGTCTCAAATGGAACACTCAGCAGACCAGTCGGAACGCCTGAAGGGACGCCCAACTATTAGGATGCATCTGGGTGGGTGCTACATTCAGCACTCGTAGCACTCCCATTGTAAAATCATCGAAGGGAAGATGCACATGCAAATCAGAGACTAAGGCAGAGTATATGTAGAAAAAGTCATGCGAATGACCTTCTCGACCGTGACACACACTATCCCCACTCCTGGCTCGCTCTACACTAATAATACGATCGTCTACTGTATCAGCTAGAATATCATACTTCTTATGAAAATCAACTATGGTGGCAGATTTACTAAACCTAGACAGAGGGAGTTTCACCCGGGGATCTACCCACTCGTACCCCGGGTAACGCAGGGCCGAGAACTCCTCGGTACCCACAGAGTCCTCATCGTCTCTCTGCACACTATCACTACACGGGGAGTCAGATATGGTCCCCTCCTCCTCAGAGTCGCTATGCCTACTGGAAAGATAATAAGCAGAGGAGGACGACATACCTGGGATGGCGCAGACGGGAAAGGCTCGGCTGGTGGTGGCTCACTTCCTAAATGAATCCTTTGCACCATAACATCAAGACCCCACCTCTATTTATAGTGGACCACTCTCACAAAAGTAACCCCCTTATCACCATGAGATCTCGCTCCATCCAACGGTTGGCGGCACATCTCCTTTAAAACTTCCCACCTCAACCACCTCATTATTATGACAAGACAGCCTCGAACGACGAGCCGAGTTAATACTTTCTCCTTCCCCATAATTAAAGCAAGACTCATAAATGCATGTGGTGGGGGACGTCTCGACACCATTACCAAAGGCAACACATCATAGCCTCTTGTGAACTTCGTTCATTACAAGCCTAGGGGGGCTGGTGTTAGTGTATGGCCGAGTAGTACCCGGCCCAATAAGAAGAAACTGGCCGGGATCATCCCGGCCCAGATAGGGGCATCCCCACATGATGGCCCAGCCGCGAAGGCTTGGATCCAGCGCAACGCTGGCAGCCCAGTAAGCACAACGGTCGTGTACTTCCCGACCCTCTTGGCCGAGTACACCCCGGCCCAAGGGGTAGCAGGCGGAACATGTGTTATAGAGGGGCAACATGCAATCAAACCTCAAGAAGTACAGACGGCTAAGAAAGGAAGGAGTTGATATTTGAGAAGTACAAACCCCAAAAGGAAGGAGTTGATATGTGAGAAGTACAGGCGGCCAAACCCCAAAAAGGAAGGAGTTGATATTTGAGAAGTACAGAGGCCAAAAAAGGAAGGAGCTGATATGTGAGAAGTACAGACGGACAAACTTTGGAATGGAAAGGACTGATCTTTATTAAAGGCACAGAAGAACAATTCTTGCCAATAAGGAAAGAACCGCTGCGTGCAACCTCAGTCGGAAAGGGAAGGAATCGATCCTCAAATACAAACGGACCGCAAACATTAATAACGGGTCCATTAAGAAATTAGTATAAATTAAGGCCTAGTGAACAGGTAAAGGTACACTTTTCTGATTAACCTACTACTACCCATATCAATCACTCTCTAACTTGAGCGTCGGAGTACCTGCAGGTACCCCCACCCCTGGAGTGCAGACGGCTGGGAGTCTCAGGAGGAGTCCAGAGAGGAACAAGAGGAGGTTCGACACAGAGGGTTCTTGAGACCGTCTGGTTCCGCACCTAAATAGTATCGATCAGGTACAGTCACTAATCGTGGTTTAGCTAGAGACCATCTTGGCAAGACCAAGTTTGGCATCAACCTTGACCTAAGTTGGAGGTTGATTTTGTCTATGACCAAGGCTAAGATCAACCTTGGATTGACTAGAGGTTGTCTTGGCAAAAGATCAAGTTTGGTATCGACCCTAGCTCGGTCAAAGGCTAACTTTGGCTATGACCAAGGTTAGCATCGACTCTAGCACAACCAAAAGTTGTCTTGGCAGAGATTAAGTCCGACAATACAACATATTGACATCAACGGTTAATTGGCAAAAGCTTGTGGGAGATAAATTCAAAATTAAGTTGTAGGACGATGCTTTATAAGTGTTCTTTATAGCTTGATAAAGTTCAGCAATACATAATAATATATAATGGCATAATCAAGCATACATAGATAGTGTAACCAAACATACATGAGCATCACTACTAGATAAAGTGGCATTGGCAAACATACATATAGTAGTTAAATTCTCACTTTGCCCCTCAGTTAAAATAAATACATTTTTTTCTCTTTCCTATTTAATGCACAAGAATTAAGTCCCACCCCCTAATTTTTTAACCTAGTTGTTGCACCGCTCTTTCCCTCACTCCACATCCGCAAGTCTCTCCTTTTGTCTTCTCCTCACATCTCTAATTCTCTCCACATCCGCAAGTGGAAACTCCTCTCCCCCCACATTCAAGTGCAAGCAGAGTTAAGTAAGTAATTTTTTTTTTAATTTGTACTGTATTATCTTTAAGTAGAGCTTAAGGATAACTTAGATGGTTGTACCCCCATTAATCTTATATGCTTGTACCCATTAATTTGCTCGCACTCAGTGATAGAACTTGAACAAAAATTTTGGAGGTGCCAAACTAAATTTTTTATATATAAATTATTTTTTTTTTATTTTCTCTCTTTAAATCATTTTCATATAGTGATTATCGTATGCATTTTTCAATTTATAATATTTCTAATTCATTAAATTAACTCAACAGGGACATTCTAAATTCTACTCCAATTCAAAGCCATTCAAGTAATTCATTATGTGCAGAAAAATTCGTAATGCAGTCCAAGATATATCTATAAAATTTTACAAAATTTACCATATACTGCGAAAAACACCAAAATTCTAAATTTCATAATTAAGGTTATACCAATTTCGGGAAAAATATAATTAGGGTTCATGTTAATTTTATAAAAGAATCTCTATCATAATTAGGCATACTAATTTGGAAAAAGTTTAACTTGAGAAAAACATCGCAATAGGATAATCATAAATCATAATAAGATACTAACCACATATTGTGTGTTTTTAAATCTTTTTGTTTCTAAATTTATTTCTTTACCTTTTTTTTACTCTCATTCTTTTTTAATCATTTATGATAAAAGAATCTTATAATTAGTGACATAACCCTACTATCTTTTATTAACCAATGTCCATCAAGTTAATTTTTATTTTATTTTTTAAATAATAAATATATATAAATTTTAATATATATATATATATATATATATATATATATAATAGATAATTCAATAAATTTTTTACTAAATTTAATATAAATAAAATAATAATATATAAATATAATTTTAAAAAATATATTTAACATATATAAAAATTAAAAATTAAAAACTTTTAGGGAGCCATAGCTTCCCTATGTCATTACAATGTTCCACCATTGCTCGCACTGCATACCAAAATCATGGCAGCACCCAAAACTTCTTATGGATCATACTATACAAACATTTTCTGCTTAAGATGGAAAATATTATATATCTGTTTTAATGCTTCTGATTAAAAGATTAATCCCTCTGTTAATTAAGAACATTTTCTTACAGATGTCGACATCTTGTTTTTTGTTTTGCTCTATGGATGTCGACATCTAATGTCATGGAGCTGCAAAACCGAATTCACCATGCATGAAAATGATAGATGTTCTAAATTTTATCTTAAAAATTTCACATCTTGCAATATTCATCCATTTGTATATGGAAAGACTCGTCTAATGTATATTGCTAGACTTGTCTAATATTTTTTGTTGTGCTAATCTATAATCAGTGTATAGACAGGTTGGTCTAATGTGTATTGCAAGATCTGTTTAATATTTTTTGTTATATTCGTTTAATTAATGAACGAAATGGGTCATCTAATGTTTTTTGTTATACTCGTCTAATTAATATATAGATAGACTCGTCCAATGTATATTGCTAGACTTGGCTAATTTTTTACTATACCCATCTAGTTAGTGTATGGAGAGAACTATCCAATATATATTGTTAAACTCGTCTAATTTTTGTCTATACTCATCTGGTGTGTATTTTTAGACTTATTTAATCAATGTATGTTTTTAGACTCTTTTAATGACAAGATAAATACATTAGTGATATATTTTAAGATAATTAGATTTTTAGCTTTTATCTTTTGTCTTAGTCTTACTAAAATTAGGGTTAAGTACATTTTTAATCCCAACTTTGACGCGAATTTGAGATTCGTCCCTGTCCGAAACTTTTATATATTTTTGTTTTCAAACTTTAAACATGAATGAATATAGTCCTTTTAATCCAATTAAGTCAACTATTTTTGGCACTTTAAACGATTTCATTCTATTATTTTAGTTGTTTACACTGTTTAATACATTTCTACTTCAATATTATAATATTAAGAAGTATGGTTTTTTTTATTACAAATATATGTTTTATACTTTTGAAGTGAACAATTAAGTAAAACAAAGATTATAATATTAAGTAGTGTAACTTTTTTTGTTACAAATATATATTTTAAACCTTTGAAATGAATTATTAAATACAACATTTTAATTTATTTTGCTATCTATATAATTATTTAAAACCTTATATGGAATTTTATGTACATATCATTAATGTAACTTTTTATCAGATAAAACTAATTTAATTTTTATATTCTAAAATGAAGAAGGATATTTAACGATAAGAATATTTATATTATTATTTAATATAAAAAATATAAAAATATTTTTTATTAATAATTTTTTTACGACAAAATTATTTCATAAAATTTATTTTTATATTTTGCACGACAAAATTATTTCATCAAATTTATTTTTGTACTTTATTATCAATAAACATATATTACTTTTAAATATTATTATCTTAAGAAATAAAAATAATTTTTTTAAATTTAATTTTATAAAGGACTAAGTAATTAGATTAAAAAATTTATAATTTAAATATAAGTCATTCTTTAACATGATAAATATATTGACAATATAAACAATTTGTATTCTTAATAAATATATATTATATTTTTAAATATTATTTAATAAATAATAATAAAATATATTTATCTAAATTTAGTTTTATTAAGTTTCGAAGTAATTAGAAATCATAAAGGATAAAATCAAAAATGGAAAAAAAATAGTATAGAAAATTATTAATACTTTAATATAAGTTATTCTTTAAAAAATTATTAAATGACTAAATAATTAAAAATTATGAATGAATAAAATTAAGAATGAAAAAATAGTATAAAATAATGAAATTTATATTTTAATTATAAGGTATTCTTGAATAATAAATATATTGAAAATACATTATAATTTTTTTAGTGATAATTAAAATGTGTGTAAGAACGAACATTAAAGAAATAACTATTTATTTATTTCAAAAATCAAAAAAATTTAAAAATATCTTTTTATGAATGCATGTCATGGATTGAATTAATTTAAAAAGTAATTTCATATTTATTCATAATTGTATTTTTGAAGATTGATATAAAATTTTAAATTTGAGAAAGTTATAGTATTGTTTAAGACCTAAAATAATAATTTTAAATTTGAGAATTATAATAATTCTATTTAAGAGAAAAAATAATAATTTATTCCATATTAAACGAGTGAGTTGAAATATATTGCTATTTTTATCAATTTAAAAACAAATAAAATATATAAAAGAGTAAAATATTTTTTTGGGGAAGTTATGAAATGTCAAATTAATTAGTGTAAAATTAAGAATAAAAAAATAGTATAGACAAATTAGTTTAAAAATAAAAGAAGTGGATAAAAAAGTAAAATAAATTATATGCAAGTGTGGCAGAAAAATAAATATAAATAAATATAAAATAAAATAAAATAAATGGATAAAAAAAAAGAATAAATTTCACGCACATGTGGCAACAAAATAAATATAAATAAAAAAGAAATTAAAAATGTCAAATGACTAAAGAATTAACTTTTAGAACACTTGTCAGTAAAAGAAAACGGGTAATGTAATAATTTTGCTAATATCTTTTTTTTTAATAGATAATAGATTAGTAGAATAATTTTTAGGACTTACATGGAAAACACTCTAAGTATGTTATGAGTGTCCAACCATAGATTTACATGAAAAACATTCGAAGTATTTTAGGAGTATCCGACCATGAACTTATTTGGAAAACACTGTAAGTAGTGTATGAGTGTTCAACCATGGACTTATTTGGAAAACTCCAAATACTTTACTAGTGTCTCATTATGGACTTATCCGATAAACTCTGAGAATAAATTAAACGTCTAAAAGCGTGACGATATAATTACTTGAATATAACTTGGCCATTAGCTAAAGAAACATATAAAAAGCGTGACGATATAATTACTTGAATATAACTTGGTCATTAGCTAAAAGAAACATATAAAGTTGTTCATTTAATAACTTGGTCCACTTGCAAGATTTTTCTATTTGGTAGTCCTTAAATAGTACCGATAAGCAAAGTATCCAAGAGTGGGATTTTTGTAAGGGATCCAACCTGTGTCTCTCGCATGCAAAGCGAGCGCTCTACCATCTGACTTACATCACTTTTATAAGAAAGATGAACTATATTCCTATGCAAAACCTTAGAAATGCATTGTTAAGGATAATTAGTGTGTAATGTTTTTGTTTTTAATTAGTAGTTAGTAAGACTTGAAGAGGAAAGTGAAATGTGGATCTATAAATGGTACTGGTGATGAATAATAAAACAAAAGTGAACGAGAATTATTGACACACAGATAGCTAGATCTGTGGTGAACACATGTAGAGCATGGTACATAATTGTAGCTTAAATAAGTGAATAAGAAAAGAGAAAAGAGCATGGTGATGATAGGTGCGTATAGAAGGAATGAGCATAGAATAGTCAGAGTAGGGGATAAGTGGCATGCATGTTGATGCCGCAGAGACCTTGGGGGGAGCCGGTGTCCCTGCGAATCTTCATGTAACCTTCCTCTCCCCATCCTTGGCCCCAGGAATTTCTTATCAACCAGTACTTGCCACTTGCGTCCTCATCATACCCGATTGCAGTAACTGCATGGTTAAGTTGAGTTCCACAATCACCAGAGAAAACTCCTCCCCTGTAAAACTGAAATGCTTGTCCAGAAGCATCAAGGATTACTGAGACAGGTTGGTTGTTCACTGCCTGAAGAAGTTGGTCCTCCCTCTGCGGAGGCACCATCTGGAAACCTAGAATCCTGACTGCAGGATTCACAGAATGACAAGTCTGAGTTGTTTCCTTGTAAGGGTATTGTTCATCAGTTCCAAGACCCGTGCTTTTTATATACCCAAAGGCGTTTTCCAAGGATTCTCCTTGGCATCCGTGATAGCTGGCACAATCCACCAATTGTTGCTCAGACAACGAAATCAAGTTTCCGGTTTTTATTTGGTTAATCCCCTCAACGGTGGCCACGGCTGAAAATGCCCAGCAACTCCCTGCCACATCAAATCAAAGTCAAATATAGTCATCCAAACATATATATCAATGCATGCAAATGCAAAGCAACAACGTACCACACTGGCCCTGGAACTTAATTTTGTTAACGGCTCCTTTCTTTCTCCAATCCAAGCTTAACGAAATGTCAGAGAGACTATGGTTGATGTTGGAGGATGGTGGTGGTAGAGTGTGTGGGTTATAAAGAGCTCCTGTGTGAGACGCGAGGAATTCGTGGTTAGTTAAATCAGCAAAAAGGTTTAGGCCTAAAGTGTAGCTCTTGTTTCCTTGGTTGTTGTGTTTGTGTATGAACTCCAAGTTGTCCTTGAATATCTGTTGCCGTCTGTCCTTCTCAGCGCTATTAGCATAAACACGGCCATGCAGGGCAGCCCAGTCTGCATGCAGTGCAGCAATGGAAGGTTCAGAGAGTGCCCGGGATGTAGCACGAGATGTGCATGTCCACAAAAATATGAACAAGGTAACAACTACAGATTTTGTGTCTAGTATTGATGCCATTGCATGCACTTGCACCTAGGAGTTGATGAATGTGTTTAAGTGATTGTGAAGAAGTGAACAAGTATAAATAGAATAGAAGTGGGAGATTGGTGTGTCCTGACGCCGGGGCGTGCCCGATGGGTTACAACATCACAGATCATCTCCAGCAATCAAGCCGTGTTTGCTTCGTTTGCTGCGTCTGTCATATATCACATGCATGTCTTTGTCTCTTGCCTTCGTTAATATTTAGCTATACCTCTCACTTATCATAATCTCATCATGGTTAACTTCCTCTCTCTTTTGAAAAGTATAATACTTTCATTCTTCAAATATTTTCTACATCCCTAAAATAAATGTTAATTATCATCTTCCATCTAAAACTTAATTTTACAGAACATATTTATTTTCTAGAGCCTAAAACAATATTAATTCAATATTAAATTGTATATATGCTTTACTTGTAAATTTATTTCATTGATACAAATATTCCAGATTTTTAGTTTCGATATGGGGACTACCTTCCTTGTCCTTCATTTACTACAAAATTTATTTACATTGAAAATGTTATTTGCAACTTGTACCTTATCAAGTCAATTTCTATTTTGTCTCTCGTTACCCTAATTTTCCTTCAATCAAGGTCTGACTTTTCTTTTTCTGGAAAAACCAGTGCCGTGTGGAGAAATTTTAAAAGCTAAGGCATTACAAAATCATTTATTAGTTTTATGTTAATATTCATTTTTAAAATTATTAAGAAATATGATTTACCTTTTTTCCTTTTAACAATGGTAAAAAAATTAAATTTGAATAAAAATAAACATTAATATAGTTTAATATTATTATGTCATTTTTATTATCTAATATATTTTATTAAATTAATTTATTGTACCCATCAAAAATAATTACCAAAAAAATAAATATAATAAAATTTTGTAAAAAAAATATATATAAAAACTATAAGGTTAAAAAAATTGAAAAGTGAAAAATTTGAAAAAATAAAATAAAATTGCATCAACGTTAAAAAAAAAAAACTAAAATTGAAGCCGTTA
>Ga0209589_1008173_pt1 | contig 16443 bp, 6 predicted proteins | sample CowpeawhiteBW_FD_187525 | JGI IMG/M metagenome (GOLD analysis project Ga0209589, IMG submission 187525) | Root nodule microbial communities of legume samples collected from California USA - Cow pea white BW (SPAdes) (version 2) | ecosystem: Host-associated > Plants > Roots > Nodule | place: USA... | reverse complement strand
ATGTTTAATAAAAATATCATTATAAAATTTATATAAAAGTTAAATTTGATCTCAATTTGGAAATGATGAAATTGAAAATTAAAAAAAAAAATGGACTGAAATATAATTAAAATAACAAATATATGGATCAAATTAAGATTCAAACAATGACTTGACATGTATCACCTTACTGACTTGACACGTGGCACAATATTGATATGACACGTGGCATGAATAATTTTCAAAAAAAAATTACAAAAACTAAAAAAAAAAAGTTCAAAAAAAATTCAAAAATTCAAAAAAATGAGAAGCTGACATGTGGCATATCCTTAACACCTAACTCTATACTAACAGAATAGCCCTAATTGTTACACATTTTCAAAAATATGGACCTAATTGAGACTAAAAAGAATCTTAAGACCTATTTGAGATTTTTCAATAAAAACATGGACGAAGGAAATATTTTAACCTTAATTTTAGCCAAAGTACTATTTACCTTAACTTTGACTGAAATATTGTAGGCTTAAGTGCTACCATCATCAACTCAATGGAAAGGCATCATCATAGTTGATTTTTTTAACAACCCAAATTACTGTTCTTTCTCTCAATTTTAGGCACGATTTCCTTTGATAGCAATAATTATAAAATTGCATAATAATTCATATTTCGTAAAAATTATTTAACAAATTTATAATGAATGCAGCAAAAACCGGTTCAAATTGAACTACAACATACCTTTTCATTTAATAATTTTCCATTATAAACTATTAACAATATTTTCGTAAAAATTATTTAACAAATTTATAACAAATGCAGCAAAAACCAATTCAAATTGAACTACAACATACTAATTTGTTTTGGTTTGGATTTTATATTAAATTAGGCAAACGCCCTAGGTGAAACAAAAAGAGGGAAAAAATTCCCTATCAGCTGCTACAACTCTTGCATATTTCATGTCAATACAGTCCAAACAGCACATACTAAAAAATGCAAAATACTATTTTGTAATAACCATCAGTCTTCAATAGTTTCAAATGGAAGGAAAAATAATGTTCGGTGAAAGTATAACCTAGCAGTAATATCCTAATCCAGTTCTCAGTTCACCAATAAAAGTTCTCAGCTCACCCATCAAACTGGAAGAAACCTAACATTTACATCCCAACTTTGGGATCGCGAATTAAGAACCAAAATTATTGTCCCTAAACAAATTTACAGAGAACACGAGTCCATCAACTTTAGAACACCATAATCACGGCCTCTTCTTGAATGACTGGAAGCATCAAAAGAAAAAGGAAAAGTTAAACACCAATAATCACAATGTCAGTAGTAGCTGGTTTTATATTAATTTGAAAGACTACAACCTCCGAGATGTCCTCCGACAGGTCCTTGGCCTGTTCCATTAGCTCCTGCTTCTTCTGATTAACTGCCAGAATATATAACACAAGTGTGAAACAGATCTGTTCATAAGGTCAATCAAATATCGAAAACCAATCATTTTTCTCCTATTACCTTTGATAGAAATATCTTCAATTCTTCTTGATGTCCTCACTGCAAACCTCTGAAATGCTGGGCTGGGAAACCACAAAGAAACATCAACACGAGAGATCTGATTATTTTTGAAAACTTGCTTTCCATAATAATTTAATTTTTATATTAAAAGTTGAGAGCACAGTTTAATGTTTTTGTTTCTCTTGTTCCCATCTCAAACCCAACCATTACTTTTCCCTCACTCACTCCCATACGGCTGCCAACAAAGACTCCCAAACTTATTGAAGCCTAAACCTAAGTCATTTGACAAATTCCTAACAATAATGCACCGGAGAGGGAAATCAATGCGCTCCGATGGGACAGGGGTCAGAAAAAAACGTTAACTCTGAGTGGGATTAAGATTCTGTATCATACAGTTGAATACTTCAAATTTGAGCAGGATTAGGATATCCGCCTTAAATAGCATAGCCACCAAAGAGGCGATTGCCCTGGTAATATCTCTGAACTCTGAAGAGAAACAAATATTGTTGGAGAGCATAGAAAAACCTTTCAGAAGAAGATGGTTTACCTTGATCTTAAAAAACTTATTTTCAAACAAAAACTATCAAACAAGTTTGAACACATTAATTTGTGTAAATCAATTCAGAAAATAATATTTCCATGAAATAAACAAAACAAAAAATTAAATAAACTGCCCAAGGTGGAATCTTGAAAGGATTGAAGCTATGCTCCCCACTCCATCCACACACACATATAATAGTACTCAAAAGCCTTAAAAGAAAATAACACAACTTAAACACTTAAGCAAATTAAGTTAATTATTGCAGCAGTTTATGGAATCATTACAAGATTATGCTAAAAAAAATAAATAGATATACACAACAGAGGGTGTGAGGAAGAAGGATTTCAAACCGTATCTGATGAGAAAAATAGGGAGGATAGATCAGAAGAAAACATGGGTTAGAAAGCTCATAAAATGGGGATAATGATGTATTTTATCACTGGGAACTATAAATCACAATATAGGCTGCAACAGTAGGAACAACACAAATTCGTGACACAATACACACGTAACCATAAACAGTTACAGCACATCACACGATTAATAATCCTAATGTCAGGTTTTTCTGCAATTAATGAATGTTACGAAAACATAGATATGGAAACGATAATCTGTCAATTACATAAATGTAGTAATATAGCCGTGCCATCCCATGGGGACTTTTCATGCTGAAGCATATAGACAAGGTTAATTCAATTTCAAGGTTTCCAAAACTTGTAGTTTTTCCATGCTTTTCTTTCTGCCCTTGTTGGAGCCCCTCAATGAAAAACGAGTGTCAGCAATAAAGAACATCAATCAGAATCTTAAAACAATTATGTATGCTCGAGTTAACACACTACCATACGATTATGTATGATTATGTATGCTCGGGTCAATAACAAAATTACAATAAAACAAAGTAAAGAAGTGGTAAAAACAGGCACCTGTTGGCAAGCCCATTGACAACCACCTCGTTCACGACGTAAGAGACAACCCTTTGCATGAAATTCGCCATGTTTAATTCTCAGCTTCAAACTGCAAACGATTCAAAATCATTTTCCAAAATCCAAAAAATTCAAAACCGCCCAAATATTAAAACTTAGTATGTGACAATCACTGTGTTTTCTTCCCTAATCTGATTTTCTTCGGGCGAAAAAGTGAAAATACTAGAGAACAATAACCAAAAATAGGACATCAAAATCGAAATCGAACACCGAAAACAGAAAAGGTGAAACAAAATTGGGTATTAACCGCAAACCTTGATATGAGAGATCGTTATGGATTGAGATGGGAGAATCTGAAAAAGGGGCTAAGGGTGAAAACTAACCTTTGAGCTCCATTTATATCACATTTCTTGGGCAAACGTTTAAATATATTTATTTTAGATGGGCTTAGTTACGTAACTTTATATAAATATAAATATATATTATCCAATTTTTTAAAAAAGAAAATTATCTTGATTTAGAAATATTATCTACATTATTTTTGTTTCGTTGATTAAATATTAGTTACATAAATTGAAAAACCAAAAAATAAAGTAAAATTTTATCAAAGACAAGAAAACTCTTAAAAATAATTAGGATCTAAAAACATAAAATTATCGATAATTATAAAATTTGTTTCAACGTTTTGGTTAAAATATTTTACTAAATATATGTGTCAGTGGGATTAAAACTATATTATTTTTAATAAATATACAAATTTAAAATATGTTAAACTTTTTATAGAGATTATAGTCAACATTTCCTCAATATTTTGAAAGATAAAATATATATTTTAATTAAAAATATTTAGACATGCGTTAAGCTTGTTTAGCGATTTGAAATTTATATTTTTTTAATTATTGTTAGAACATTAAAATGAACTACTTTGTTCCATGCAACCTTTATTCTGTTATTATTTATTGAGATGAATTAACTTGTAAGAAATAAGTGATTATGTATAATATGTAATTTGATAAGTTTTTTGCGAAGGCATTTTTTTATGTGCAACTCTTAATTTTCATATTCCTTTTTTCAACACCTATGATATATATATATATATATATATATATATATATATATATATATATATATTCTAAATTATGAAAAAATACTTTGTTAATAATTACTTATCGCAATCAATTGTGAACTCTACTAATTTAAAGAAAGAAAAACAGAATTACAAAATAGAGAGAAAAGTTGTGTAAGCATATATATCATGAGTGTATCAAGTGTAATCGTTAACTCATAAATAAAAATTAAAAATATTTAAAAATACAAGAGGACAAATTAACAAAAAATAAAAAATAAACAATATAAAAATTATACTGGGACTGAAAATCATTTAGTAACTCTAACCTTAATAACTTATGTTGGTTTTAACTGAGTGATTTATAAAAAAACAAAAATAAAATAAAATATATGTGAGGTTAATGTTTATAAACCAAGTCTCAAGTGAGACTAAATTAAACAATTTATTGGTGTTTTTACTCAAAATTTACCTTATTGATCTAAGATGGTTTGGATTTGTCATTTTATTTAAACTTTAGGTCACCCAAATAAGAGTTCTGATGAGATATTTCTGAGTATTTGAATATTGATAAGTATTTGTAATCCGAGTTTAGTTTATATTACTATAAATATCATTTTTTTTTCTTATTTTAGGATATTAATATTTCATATAAATCTCTCTTAGATAATTTGTTTAGAAGATATTTTGGGTCCTTATGTAAAATTGGTAAATTATAAATTACCAACAATCTCATGTCACACAAAAATAATCAATAAAAATTACATTAATAGTGCTACATATCTCCATAAAGATAGACATTTTTTTTGTAACGGTGAACAATGAATCGTTGACCATTATCTTTAGCTATTATAAACAAGTTCTATTGAGATATAAAAGCATAAAAGAAAAAGAAAAAAAAAAACTTATCATTTATCAGAACCAGAAAACTGATACAATCTTTATTACTTTGTTTTTAATATTCATCAAATGTGAGTAAAATTGAAAAGCCAACTGTTTTCTTGAAATTTGATTATTCTCTACTTAAAAATGTATAATTTAAAAAAAAAAGTTGTTTCAACTAAATATAATTGTTCAAAAATTTATAATATGGTAAAAATTTGAAAACCATACAAATGTCTGATTTTATTTCTTCTGGAACTTTGTTTTCAATAATAATTTGGGTCTGTGCAGCGGGTTTAAAAGTTATTTTTCATACCTCCTTTTACTTATACACTTCCTTTGTTATGCCCCTTTTATATGTGGTTTTTGTACTTATTTATAAAAACATATATTTCCAAGTTTCTCTTGATTGTGATCAACATTTTGGCATTTAATCTAATGTTGAAAATTACATCTAAAGATTAAATTCCAGAGTATATATTTTTATTATTTAAGTATTTCAGAATTTGATTTTTGAAATATAATTTTTACATTTCCAAAACTGAATAAGTTTTAGAATATACATATAGATAAAAGAACTTCAACAATTAAAGATGTTTCACAAAGAAAAAGATTTACAAAATAAACAGAAAAGAAAAATTCCTCTACTTTTACCATCAAGCCATTTTACGAGTAAATGAATGGTACTTCATTAAATTAAAAGAAAAAAGATTTAACCTTTACATCAATCTATATAGGGTCCAATTAAATTGAGTGCTGCATTTATTATGACAGTTTTTTTTTTTTATTTCTGCATGACATTTTAACACCAAACACTTTCTTTATTATGTATATATTTTTTCATAAATTTCAATTGCTTGTTCTTGACAGCCATGAAAGTATCTTCCTTTCCCCTGCATTACTGTGATAACATGGTAAAACATTGAAGAAATAATTAGCTTCTTTGATTTGAATGTGAAGTGGAACCCAATTTTTATTAACGTGACACCCCTTCAATGTCACTGTGTGACCATGTGATCCTTCTGGTTCAATGGTTCAACAATGTGATATAATGTGAACTATTCATGAAACATGTATATTTGCATATCACACAGACATTTCAGCATGAATAATGTACACAAACAAACAAAATAGTTGACATCTTCATGTCACAAGTGTTAAAGCAAAAGAAAAAAAAAAACATGGATCTTTATATTTGTTTTGTTACAACATAGCCAAAAGTATTTGATTCCACGTATCAGGAACACCAGGCAAACACCAGTGTATGCAATCTGCGTTTTCTGGATTAGCCCTTTCCTCTTCGGTCAACAATTTTCCTCCAGTTTCAGTGTAGACTGAGGAATGGCCATCAATTCTGTACTCTGATAACTGTGTTATGTTGATGAATGTCACTGGAACTTTCATTTCCTCCACTACTTTCGACACCACACTCATTATTCTCTTGTCAGAACCAGTTCCCCAGTGCTTCTTTTTCATCACTGGCTTTGTCTCATTGAAGCATTTCACACCTTCCATGTTGCCCCAGTCTTGGCTTCTGAGAAACAACACACTTGACTTGTTACAATATTGAGCATTTTACTGAGCAATATAAAGGAAGCAAACAACTACTTGACTTATAAATTGTTTTTGGATGAAACTGATGGTTGTAGTTGATGGCCAAAACTAGTTGAAGTGCTTCAACTTGATACTGTAAAGGATGTGAATATTTACCTAACTAGTATTTGAACAGGGTTGTAGAGGATTTACTGTGAATCCAAACATGCATTTAGCTTATAGCTTAAGTTGTTGCTATAATAATAAGTTGGACTTAGTTTTCTTAAGAAAGAGACCTTGTGTGTGTTGGTGACATAGTGGTGAAAAAGACCCTGGTTTTGTTTGGATTGATGGTTGAGTCGATCCAATTGGCCCACGTTTTCAAAGCCAACTTGTAAGCAATTGGGGTGTCAAATTCTTCATACCCTTCTTGTCCATTGGCAAAGGAACCCCATCTGAAATTTGTAAAGTTGAGGTCAGATACAGACACTGTTTTCTTGCTTTTTATTAATGATCAAATGCTGAAAGAGAATGTTGAATGGTTGCCATGAACAACAGAAGAAGAATAGCAGAAATATTATGCTGATCTAGTAGTGAGTATCAGAGAAAGTTTACATTGTTTTTATCCTAATACCACTCATCCACCATACGTAGGTGTTGAATACAAGGATGTCCACTCCTGTCCAGTTTGTGGCTCTTTCAGCTATGGCATCCACTTTTATTATCCTTTTCCTTATATCTATGATGTCAATGTCACTGTTGGACTCCACAAGATAAGGGGCCCAATAGAATTCTATGGTGGCATTGTATGCCTGTGAAAGCACAGATACAAAAAAGAACTAGCTTGAGTTTTCAGAAAAGAAACATGATCTCTCAGAGTTAGTGTGTTTATTTATTGTGTTTGTTCCAATTAAGGACACAACTTAGATGTACTTTCAAATGTGCTTTTTCTGGTATTGTTTTCTAATTAGAATTGGAGTCTGACATTTATATTAACATTTGATAAAATATTGTATTGAAGTGAAGCTCCAATTCTGATTGGAAAACAACAGCAATATGTAAAACTGCATCTAAGTTTTGTTCAAGTCAATAGCTGTCTGAGTTGAGCCAACATATTTAACCATCATTACAGTCAAATATCAATACCTTAGCAGTGAAAACTGAATGAACTCTCCCCAGTCTCATAGATTTATGCTTGTGAGGTATGATCCATTCTACCAAGCAGACAAAAGATTCCCACTGGTTTCTCTGCAGTGAATCTCCAACAAATAGCAGTCTTTTCCCTTGAAGCTTTCTGAGGGCTAGCTCTGGGTTGAAACTGCAAAACATAGTAATTTTGGAATGTACTTTACATCAACTAAACATACATGTTTATGATAAAAGATTGGCAAGTTAGAGTGTGGAACTTACCGTGGCAAGGTGCAATCTTCTGGCTGCCACTCCCAATGGCGATAGTCAGAATCATTCCTCCCATTCTTGACACAAGAAAATTGTCTATCTATGTATGGACAGCTTATGTCAGAGTAGAGAGGTGTTACTGAAGAGTTAAACACCCATTTTCCATTGGCAACATTGCACTCCTCAGGGTCAAAATCAAACCTGTCATCAATCCATGATGATGCATTCCCATTCACATTGACAATCACAACCTCTTCATCTGCAGTTTTGTCACCTGCATCTGCTAGGACAATCATGATATGATGAGATATAGTTGCATTAGAATCAAACTGATAATTGAGAAGGTGACTTACTGGACTTTGGTTTGGTGATTTGTCTAGGACATGGTTTGAACTTGAAAATGGAGTTGGAAGAGAGGAAACTGAGTCTCTCTGCATACAAGATAGCCACAAAAACAAGAACACAGGTTGTGATGATAATGATGGGGAGAGGAAGTTTTCCTCTGGGAGGCTTCATTATTCCTGAAGGGATCATGGGGATTAGTGGAGCTTAACGGTGGCAAGAAAGAGTTAATGAAGTGGTGCTCAACACAACAGAATGATGAGGACATTGTAGAAAGGGTTTAGAGGGGGAGGTTTTATGCATTTTTGAGTAGGAGTGAAGTTAAAGCATAGTATAGTTTGGCATGACTAAAAAATGCTAAAAGATACTGGAGGTTAAGGAATGGGTTGAAAGGCTAACATCTTGGCACCTCATACTTTGGTCATGTAGAGGAACCTATGCATGTAGCCACACATCATGCTTTCTGGTTTCTACATCATTAAGTAGACCCAGTAGAATATTCATTGGGTGGGAAATATACTATTCTTGTCAAGTTTCTGTCTCTCATATCAACACTTGAATATTCAATAGATCTGTTCTCACCATCAAGTAGATGATGGTCCCAAATGATTACTATACTAAATTGTGTCTTACTCCATTTTAATACATTACTTTTTTATGTACGGTATAAGCATTGTGAATGACTCACACACATTGTGTATCAGTTGATGAAAATTGTCTCTGTAGTGTACTCACTTTGTGCTACAAACTTGCTGTGGAATATCAGAATTCATGTAAGTGAAAATTTGACTTAGACTCAGTAGATAATTTCTTCTGAAAAATTGAAGTTGTTTAAGCATTAAAAAAAGGGATTCTTTCAAATTATATGGATATTTTATAAAAAAGTCATTGTCTAAAAATTTTATATCAAGTCGTTAAGGTATTTGAGTAATTATACACCTAACTTAATCATGATTCTCTATTATCATCCATTTAAAAGGAGGAATCATGTTCAGCAATTGAATGCGGTTCTCTACTGAAACAGCTACCAAACAAAGAATGTTAAGATCAGAAACCATGTTTGAATATATTCCTCATTCCCCAAACATGACTTTCTCTGTTGCATAGAATAAGTCCAGTGATATTGCTCTTCCACTGTACACTGATTATGTAATTTATGCAAGGTTGTTCCATTATTGAGTGGGACATGATAGCTTCCAATTTGTTCTTATTTCAATACTCAACTTATCCTTTCCTTTTTGATAGCAACTATTGGTTGCATGGGCAACTTTCTTTCTTTCCACCCTGTATGTCCATTTGGCCTTTTGTGGTTTTGGAGGAATCTTGAAAATACTTGAAATTTTGGACATCGATATATAAATGCTTGAAATTTTTTGTAGAAGAGGTCATGTTTCTTAGTAGAGATGGCTATTCATGCTACTTGTAATAGTGTTGTTTGATTTCTTAAGAAATTTCACCTTTATGCAAACAGTGAGAAAAGTTTATTCAAATGCACCTAGTTACCAAGAGTGACTAAAATGGACCGATTTGAAATGAAGCAAGACAGAGAAAAAGGGTGTGAAAGTAAAGAAAAGAAACAAAGTCTGAATTGATTAAGTAAACTTCTCAAAAAGACAAAAAAAATCTATGGTTAAGGGATGAATTGCGTACGAGATTGAAAGTAGACAAGAATACACAGTTTGATTGTACTTGAAACTTAGCATAAGAGGGAAACTTAGCTAAATTTGATAGTAATGAAAAAGGATTTTGTTTCTATACATGGTACAATGATTTGCAAAACCACTTTTCTTAGATAATTCTTTTTCACTTTGAAATTGAGGGATGGCTGAATTATTTTGCCATATCCAAAAAAAGTAATTAATTGCCTTAAAATCTTTATGCTTATAAATTTCAATACATTTCCTAACACAAATTATTTTGGCACTAAATTTTAAATTTAGGTAACTTATTATATTTAAAGTATTATCTGTTTCGTGGTTAAGTTTCATCACGATTTTATTCTTAAAAAATTCTTTAAAATACCAAAAAAAGAAAATGTATTTAAATTGTTCTGTTCTATAGTTCTTACCCCACCATTTATTTCCTTGAGCTGATCTTGGTAATTTGAACATGTGCCAAATCCATTAAAGGTTGGTGAAGTCATTGAGAAGGAAAATGAGTAGTAACATGCATACCAGCCAATTTTATATAGGTCTAATAAAGTGTGCACCACTTGTCACATAGAAAGTTATTATTGATTTTCAAGAGCAGGTAATTATGAAGATCATTGTTTAACAAAGTGGGGTGTGAGGAGTGTGAAGGTTGAGCTGTTTTTGTGGAGAAGATGAGAATAGCTTCCAGAGAAGTAGCAAAGCAGCAATGAACCAACCCTAATACTGGAGGCTGTAACAGCTTTGAAATTAATTTCATGGTGAAAGCCACCCATGATCTTGGCTTTGAAAAAGTTTCCAATTAAGAAATTGACATTACAACCTATAATACACACAGTGGTTGCACTAACCTAGCTAACCAGACCGTACTGAAAATCGACATCCTTAAATTAATAACAATCAAAGTGTTGAATCAGATTATCATAAACAATAATCATTAATCAACTCAACAAATCCTCAATGGGTGACCCTGTGATAATCATTAGGCAATAGAAACCTCCACTGTAATCCTGCATCAACATCAAACTCATTGCTAAAATTGGGTATAATGAATAAAGAAATCCACCACTTGCAATTTCAGGGAATTTTGATTAATCTGTTGCTTGAAAAGTGGATTTGACCTAAACCCATTACGTCAACTTTCTAATTGCAGGTAACACAAATTTCCCTCTAACTTTCTTTGCATACAATCTTTATCTTGTTTAATGGGCACAAAGAAAATAGAAATATATAGTTTTAGGTCAATGGAGAGGGTTGAAATAGTGAGTTTTCTTTTAGTCACAAGAAATATTTATTTTGTCAAATTCAGAAGCATCGAGTTACCAGATTTTGTTCTTTTCTTGCTGCGCCATGTGGGCCTTCAACAAATTTTGTTCTGAAAATCTCATCTTGAAAATCAGGTTCTTGAAATTCCAGAAAGTTCGCTCTAGAGGATTTTTAGAATAGAAGATCCAAAAGTTACCTTTGCGAATGATAAAATGATTATTCTAAAAATTATGAGGGTGCATCTAGAAGTTATGGGAGTGCAGGAAGAAAAATGAAACACTAAATGGGCTTGTTATTGGCAACCCCTATCTTGCTATTTCAAACCCCAAGACCACTAAAACAACTTCCCTGCCTTACCTCCTTTCTCCTCTCCATCATTTCTGTCTCAAGTGTTGTACCTAAGCTCACCGAAAACTTGACCACCGCGAAACATCACCCCACCGCTACTCGCGCTGCCACCGCTGCACGCGTCCTCACTGCCACCACTGGTTCTGGCCAAAATGTTTCTTTTCCCAAACCCACGACCACTTCTGGTTCTAGTTCGTTGTTCCTCCCTTATGCGTTTCTTTGAGCGCAATTGTTGCTCCTTTCCCATGGTAGTGCCCCTTCGTTTCCACAGGTAAGTTATTTTGTAATTTATTTATTTATTTTTTATTATTTATATCTATAATTAGTTTTGTAAATTAATTATACTTCGTTTTTATTTTTTAAAATAAGAGATACGTGTTGATACAGTGATTGAACTTGGACCAAAAATTCATGGGTGCTAATTTATATTTTTTATATATGATTTATTAATTAAAAAATATATATATTTTTTACTTAAATCATTCTCTTACGGCAATTAACACTTCTCAGTTTTTAATTTTTCTAATGGATTGAATTCATTCAAAACAGGTATTCTAATTTCTATTTCAATTCAAGATTATTTAACTAATTCATTATATGAAGTGAAAACATAAAATTCCAAAATTTTATAATGTAGGGTAATACTAATTTGGGAAGATATAATTAGGTTTCATGCCAATTTCATAACAAAATATCTAAAATCAAATTAGTTTTCATACTAATTTAGGGAAAACTTAATTTAAAAGAAATATAGTAATGAGATAATCATAAATATAACCTACATAAATCATATTAAGATATTGATTCAGGAGATCTTGTGAGTATAAGTTATTCGATCTCTTTACTCTCCAATCTCATTTTCTCAATCTCTCTTTCTTTTTACTTTTACACTTTATTAATGGTTTGCTCTGAAAAAACTTTACGGTCAAATACAAAACCTTAATCGCTTTATTAACTAAGATTTATAAAATTAGTTTTTCTTTTATTTTTTAAAAATATATACATAACTTAATACATAAATAATATATATATATATATATATATATATATATTTGTTAGAATTGATGCACCATATTTCACAACCAAGAGGGGCTGAATTGGTATTAACAAATTTTGCCCAGTTTTAGCACTTTTGAAATTGTTTTGATAAAACCCTTTTCTTTTGAATCAATTGAAATAATATGGTTTGATGCTTAATGTATGAAGCATTTATACTATGACAAGATATAGAGAGAAAGTGATAAAGCACACAAAATTTTTATACTGGTTCAATTCTTAAGAATCTACATCCAGTTCATCTAGCAAACCACAACAGCTAGAGATATTCACTATATCACAAGAATTTCAAGATTTACAAATACACTTGATAAATCTAAATTCTAAGATAAAGGAACACACACGCAAGGCATCCACACACTTACACAACCACACAACAGCAAGGCTATCACACACACTTGCTTTAGACAGAAAACAACAGAAATAAACAGTTTCAAACTGTATCAAAACACAAGAACAAAGCCTACAAAATGGATGAGTACACCTTTTCCAAGACTGAAATTTCTTCTTCTTGCCAAGTCAAAATTGAATGTGTCTTGATAGAATTCTTCAAGAGGACCTTCCAAGATAGCTCCAAGAACCTGTTTCACACTTCTCTTTCTTTCTTTTGGTTGAACAGATTCAACTTCAGAAAGTGCAGAAACTGTTTTTATATAATAGCTGCTATCAGGCACGAACCTAGTCGACTACATTAGTTGGCTAGTCGACTATCGGGAAGTGCAAAAACTATTTTTATATAACAGCTGCTATCAGACACGAACCTATACATTAGTTGGCTAGTCGACTATCGGGGCAGCAGATTAACACTTTCAGATTATCACACACATGTCATGTTAACCATTGTCATGCTATTATGGACATCATAAAAAACATTTCAAATACACTTAATCAGCAACAATCTCCCTCTTTTTTTATGATGGACAAACTTTCATAGAACAATAAACCTTTCTCCCCCTTTGGACATGATCAAAAACAGGAAAAAAAAAACAATGCAGAAAATAGTCAATCTCAATGAAGTATATAGCTAAAAGCATTCAAAATCATGGGCTTCCTTTGTTCCCCCTAACTTGAAACCCCATATATGATGAATAGGCCAATGAAATCATAGAATGTCATAACTATTGAATGCATGTCATTATATAATATGGTATCAAAGTAAAATGCAGCAGACGGGAATAAGAGAAATTGGAATATCAAAGTACAAGCAACATTGTCAAATCAAGTGAAAAGAAAAGAGCAACATGGACTTAATGGGCAAACCAAATACAACAAATTTTATCATATTAGCTCAAAGTACAATCAATCACAAAAGAACAATCTTGATCCCAAAATCTAGATGTATGGTTACTCCCCCTAGGAACAAACACCTAAACACACACATTTCTCCCCCTTTTTGAACATTTAGAAAAATAAGGAACTGACAGAAAAAAATATATGCAAACGATGAGACATATTCAGTATCACTACCACAAATATTTGTTCAGACAAAGATGTAGCATAGCAAGGACAAACATGATACAAAATATGTATGCAACATTCAGCTCATACAACATATAGGTAAAAGAGATATCCTATTTATGCTACTGAAACTAGATCAAGCAGTGTACATGTTAACACCAATTTAAGCCAAAATGAAAACAAAAGGAGAAAGATAGAAAGATTACAATCCCATTAATCGGACATTTCAGCTTGTGGAGATCCTTCCTCATCATCAACAATGGCAGCAGCAAATTTCTTTCCTCATATGAAGGTTGCGGGAAGGATGAACAACAACAACACAATGAAAAGGGAATATAGGTAACTTACTACAACTTCTCAAGATTAGGGTTTTAAAAAGATTGGGAGTTTTGAAAACAATTAGACAATGGGGATTTAGGGTTCTGATCTTATTTAGGGATTTGGTAGTGTTGTTTATGACTTTTGGAATTAATTTGAAAGTTATCTCAAAAACTTTACCAAACCAAGTTTGTTGCAGACATAGTTAACTAGGTTATTAATCTAGTCGAATAGGTGCGAATTTGGACACAGGAACACAAAAAAGTACGTGGCTAGTTAACTAGCAAGTTGACTATTTTATGCAGAATGAGAAAACCTGATGCAGTATGAAAAAATAGTTAACAAATGAGTTGACTATGTAATGCAGAAATAGAAAAACTGGTGCAGTGGTGACAAATCTAGTGCAGTATGAAAATGATAGTTAACTAGATAGTCAACTTTATTTGCTGCAGAATGGTAAAATCTGATGCAGATTTTTATGCTGTAAATGTGAAATCAAGTATGCCTAATTCATTAAAATGTTGAAGAATAACAACATAGATGCAACAACACAATTTGTATTTGTAGGAAACACTTTTGGGGCAAAAAAGATTAATTTTTATGTCCTAAGAAACATCATCAAAAAGTATTAAAAGTTGTTTTACTCACGCAGTGAATGATTGGAACTTTTCTTTACTTGTGCAGCCTAAAAAGTAATACCACATTGATTATTAGGCTTTTCACAAACCCTGGAAAACAGTTTAAACAGATGATGCAGGTACCCAATTGAATTTGGGTCCTTTCACGTTAGACAAAACATTTGAATTCTTGGCTATCCATTTATATTTACCTTCAGGAACACCATGATTCTTAAAGTAGCATTTATTTGATGTATGACCAGGTTTGCAATAGTAAAAGCATACAATAGAAGATGGTTTACTCATGTTAATGAGTTTCCTTGACTCTAGTCGACTATTAAGTTGATTTTCGTGTTCTGCATATCCTATGCCTTCTCTGTTCAATACACTTCTTTGGGAACCTAGCATAGCATCTAGATAATTTCTTCCTAGAGTGAATCTAGTTAAGGTACTCATTAGATATTTGATTCTCTCTAATTGTTTGGAACAATTTTCACAATTAAGCACACTCTTTTTGCAATTATCACTTTTATGCTTTTCAATATTTTCAAGCTCAGTTTTCAACTCTTTATTTTCTGTTTCAAGCTGTTTTAATCTATTTTCAAGCCACTTATTTTCACCTTTATGTATGTTATTAGAGTATTGCAACTTTCTAGCCTCTTCATGCAACTCATTATATACATTAAGTAGTTGATAGAACCTATTTTCATAGCTTTCATCAGTAGATTCAAGATCACTTACACTGCTGGCAGAGGATTTTGTATCAGCCATCAAACACATATTTGTTTCTTCTTCATGGCTTTCACTTGAATCACTAGAGGTGTTGGAGTCATTGTCCTCCCAAGCAATATATGCTTTCTTCACTCTCTTGGACTTGCTTGTGGCCTCACTCTTTTCCTCCAATTTCTTTTTGATCTTGAGAATTGGACAATCAGGTTTGATATGATCAGATTTGCCACACTCATAACATGTTGGAGTGCTAGATGATGACTCTTGCCTCTTGGAAGGGAATCTTCTATTTCCTGCAGCTGCAGATTTTGCATTAGATTTATTTTTGCACTTCAAAAATCTTGAGAAACGTTTTACCATCAGATTCAGTGTCTCAGAATCAAAATTTTCATCCTCCTGATCTGTTGTTTCTTTATCTTTGTTGGCTTTGCTTCTGCTTTCAATTTCTGCAGCAACTTTTAATGCAATGCTTTGCCTTTTCTCTCCTCCCTCTTCCTCTTTTAGACGTCCAAGTTCCAATTCATGTTCTCTTAGTTTTCCAAAGAGGGTTGCCATACTCATTGTGGTGAGATCTCTTGATTCAGAAATTGAAGTGACCTTAGGCTACCATGCTCTATTAAGACTTTTCAGTATTTTGATATTCAGTTCTTCCTTTTCAAAGTCCTTTCCCAAGGCTATGAGATGATTCACAATATGAGTGAACCTTTTTTGCACATCATAGATTGTTTCTTCAGCCTTCATCCTAAACATTTCATACTCCTGGATTAATGTGTTCTTTCTAGCTCTCTTGACTTCATCCGTGCCTTCATGAGTTACCTCTAACACATCC
>Ga0209589_1008172_pt1 | contig 16444 bp, 6 predicted proteins | sample CowpeawhiteBW_FD_187525 | JGI IMG/M metagenome (GOLD analysis project Ga0209589, IMG submission 187525) | Root nodule microbial communities of legume samples collected from California USA - Cow pea white BW (SPAdes) (version 2) | ecosystem: Host-associated > Plants > Roots > Nodule | place: USA... | reverse complement strand
AAAAAAAAAAAAAAAAAAAAAATTGAAAAAAAATAAAAAAAAAATAAAAAAAAAAAAAAGTATGACCAAATTGAAAAATCCGAATAAAAACTAGGATCAAATCATTATTTAAGCCTTAATTTTAATGTATAGAAATGTTTCACATATTTTGATATGCGACTGACATTAACTTGATCTTGATTGAAAGTGATAATGTTTACATTCCTAATGAGATATTACAAAATTGTTGCATATGTTTCCTTTAGCAGATAATTTCAATACGTTGACAATAAGATACAAATCAAAGTTCCAAAAACAAGTTCTCTTTGAATCAAAAAAGGAAAGAAAAGCCAAATAAGTTGAGGTAAGTTCTCTTTGAATATTTCGATGAAACTATCAAAACTTTCCATATGAAAAGTTATACAAGACGATGCAATTAAAAGATCAAACCTTCAAATTTAATAAAACTACAATGACTATATTCTCGACCGTTGAAGTACATGATGTTAGAAATATTTTAATATAATTTATAAAATAAAATAAAAAAATAAAAATTCTATTGTTACTCATGTTTTTATAGACCTTTAATTTATGGGTTAATATTTTTTTATGATTAACGACTATATTTTTATTACTATTTACTCCTTTGTCTCCCTTTTCTACCTATCAATACCATATAGGTGCATGGGGAAAGACACAACAACAGTACAACAACAAAAACAATAAACACTAGAGTTCTCTCAAAAAATGTTCTTCTTTTCTTTTCTATATTATCTTTAAGACAGTGGAGTTCATAAGGTTCGGAGATCTTTCGCTGCACTCGATCGATCTGACAGGTTGTTGTATCTTGGAAGAGAAACGCATATGATAAGAAACACATATGATTATGTATTTATATATTTGTTTAGCCTTGTGCAGTATGGGCGTTTTCTCTCTAAGGATAACGCTATGCGTGTCTCAACCCACGATATTTCTACTCCTTTCCTTGTTTATTTTTTATTTATTATTGTTATTATAATCGTTGATCTCTGATTAATATTCATTGTTTTATATATATGTCATTATTATTATTGCTCTAATAATTATTATTATGTTATTTCATATTTTTATTATTATTAATATTATTTGAGTAATCATTTTCTAACATTCTTAGAGAGAAAAATGTTATTTTTGTTATTTCTATTTTTGATTACTCATTTGTATTTATTTCTAGAATTAAAAACAATATAGAGCTGAAGACTGAAAACACATTTTATGAACTAATGTGTTTCTTATGGTTATAATTAAATCATCCTCAACTAAGCCTAAAAGTTTATGTGTATAATTGTTCTACTCCTATTGGTAACAATAAATGAAATTATGGATAAATGAAATTCTTTCTCATTGAATAATTTTTTTTTTGTGATATCTATAACTAATGTTTTTACTGTTATATTAATTTATGCTTTAATGTTGTCTATTCTTACCATTAGTAAAGATTATCTATATAATGTATATATTTTAAATGTTTTCTATGAAAATAATTATAAAATAATTTGTCATACTAAAACTACTATTGTGTTATAAAAAACAATTGAACTAAACTTTGCATTTGCAAAGAAAAAAAAAATAGTTTGATATGAAAAAAAAATGACTGATAATAAACTATCATTTTTATGAATTCAAAACTATTGTTTATGACATGAAATTAAAATGAATTAATTGACATCATGCTTATGATCATGTGTGTGATGATAAAAATAAAAATTCTTCATATGATAAATTGAAGGTATGGTCAAGTAAAAACTAAACTTGTCTTCCAACAATTATTTAAAAAAAATAAAAAGAGTTTTTCATGTTTCTGAATTTAGAAACTTTCTTTTTGTTCATCAAGGTTATGGAGTGGTTTTTGAGTACAATAAATTATTATTTCTAGACATGTGTTTTGATTGGTAAATGATATATTTGTGATGATTTGTTTGAGTTAAGTACCTGTATCTTGTAATAAAATATTTAGTAAATTTTTCTTTGGTTATTACAAATGTTGAAAGTTGTTTTATATGACATGCTATTATTATAATTGTTGAGAAATTCTGGTTAGAGATCATTCAAATTATGAAATTTTGAGGTACAAAATTAATTAAATAGAGAAATGACAATACATGTATATATAAATGAGTGTTTTGTGTGAAACTCATGGTATTATTCATTATGTAACATCTTCATATAGTGTATGGTGTTAATATAATGGTGCAGTGAAAGAAAGAAAAAAAATGCTTTTGTTTGATATGGTAAATGTTATGCTTCAAGTTCTAGCTTGCCTAACATTATATTAATGAAATTTTATATCCTACTTATCATATTTTGAACACAAAAGATTGTGATAAAACTTTTTATGAGTTATGAAAGAAAAAAGAACCACATTTAAAATATTTCAAAGTGTGGGGGTGTCTTGCAATGGTTAATATACATGTTAATAAAAAGATCTTGGTTATATACTATAAAGTGAATGAATATATACCTCAGTGTTTTGCCTATTAGAATTGATGCACCAATATTTCACAACCAAAAGTGGGGGGTGAATTGGTATTAACAAATTTTGCCCAGTTTTAGCACTTTTGAAATTGTTTTGATAAAAACCTTTGCTTGTTGAATCAATTGAAATAGTATGGTTTGATGCTTATTTATACTATGTCAAAATATAGAGAGAAAGAGATAAAGCACATAAAATTTTTATACTGGTTCGATTCTTAAGAATCTACATCCAATTTCATCTAGCAAACCATAGCTAGAGATATTCACTATATCACAAGAATTTCAAGATTTACAAATACACTTGATAAATCTAAATTCTAAGATAAAGGAACACACACGCAAGGCTTCCACATACTTGCTCCAACAAACAAAAATAGCAAGGCTATCACACACACTTGCTTTAACAACCAAAAGCAGCAAGGCTATCACACACACTTGCTTTAACCAGAAAATAGTAAAATAGAGAGTTTCAAACTATACCTAGAACACAAGAACACAGCCTAAAGCTTAGATTGAGTACACCTTTTCCAAGTCTGAATTTTCTTCTTCTTGCCAAGCCAAATTTGATGTGTCTTGATGAAATTCTGAAGAGGATCTTCCAAGATTGCTCCAAGAACCAGTTTCAACCTTTCTTTCTTTCTTTGGGTTGAACCACTCTGTTAACAGCAGGTGTAGAGTCTGTTTTTATAAACCCTTTACTGTCAGCACGAGCCTAGTCGACTACATTAGTTGGCTAGTCGACTATCGAGGCAGTAGATTAACAGTTTCAGGATATTACATACATGTCATGTTAACCATTGTCATGCTATGTCATGTTAACCATTGTCATGTTATTATGGACATCATAAAAAACATTTCAGATACACTTAATCAATAACATTTCCATCTAGTGTAATATTGTTTGTGTTTCTTCTAGTTATGACAATATGTCAAATTTCTTGAGATGATTGAAGGATAATGTAAATTGGATATTGATTTTGTTGACTATATCAACTATTGGTTATGGTTATGTTTTAACCTTGGATGAAGGTGTCCTATCATGAAAATATGTTAAAAAGTTGTTGTCATGGTCTACTATGCAAGCATAAAATTATTCCTTTTTCCAATGCATCCTGACAATTAAATTGTTATATTTAAAGTTCTTAGTAAAAAATGTCAATGAAATTGACATATGAGATTGAGAGACAAATATATTAGAAATTAAATTACTCATGGTATTGTCTCTCTTGACTTTGTCAAGTCAAAAGGAAATATTGCAGATTTGCTTATCAAAAGGTTGATGCATCAAAATATTTGAGTCGTCGAGGGGAATGAGACTATAGCCCATAAATTAGTTGCAACAATGGACACCCATCTCCACATGAATGGCGATCCCATGGAATGGAGTTCAATGGGTAACAACGAAGTTGTTGTTGACTAAAGTACACCAAATAATTTGATTAAATTTTATGTCTCATTCCTATGGTGAGGTGTACTATAAATTGTGGCAATAATTAGGTTGAGGTATATGCATTATTATGCTTATTTTATAAAATGCCTCTTAATAAACCTAATGGTTGAGGTATGTGCTTATTTATAAAATACATCTTAATAAACCCAATGAAAATTATTGTAAGGGTGTGAGTCACAAACCACCCTTTGAGGGTTTACCTAGTGAGTGTGATTGTGGGGCCGCTATTGTGAGACATGGGCAAGTCTCTAAGTGACACTCATAAAACAAGATACATGCACAAGGTCGTAACGTGCACCCACTAATTAGAACCTATAATGAACACCAATATTGTATGTGTTATTTACTAAAACCCGATCACAGGGGATGTAGCTCAAGGCAATCAAGTCTCTGCATTTTCTCGGGTGGAAGTTTATAAGCACTAGGTGTAAGGGTCAGACCCGAAAGGTTCCTTACACTTAACTACAATATTTTGTTTTAAAAGATAATACATTTTTGTTTTATTTTATTTTTAAATTATGTGGGAGATTGTTAGGAATATTTTAATATAATTTATAAAATAAAATAAAAAAATAAAAATTCTACGGTTACTCATGTTTTTATAGACCTTTAATTTATGGGTTAATGTTTTTTTATGGCTGACGGCTATATTTTTATTACTATTTACTCCTTTGTCTCCCTTTTCTACCTATAAATACCACATAGGTGCATGGGGAAAGACACAACAACAGTACAACAACAAAAACAATAAACACTTGAGTTCTATCAAAAAATGTTCTTCTTTTCTTTTCTATATTATCTTTAAGATAGTGGACTTCATAAGGTTCGGAGATCCTTCGCTGCACTCGATCGATCTGACGAGTTGTTGTATCTTGGGAGAGAAACGCATATGATAAGAAACACATATGATTGTGTATTGATATATTTGTTTAGCCCTGTGTAGTAGGGGCATTTTCTTTCCAAGGATAGCGCTATACGTGCTTCAACCCAGGATATTTTTACTCCTTTCCTTGTTTATCTTTTATTTATTATTGTTATTATAATCGTTGATCTCTGATTAATATTCATTGTTTTATATATATGTCATTATTATTATTGCTCTAATTATTATTATTATGTTATTTCATATTTTTATTATTATTAATATTATTTGAGTAATCAGTAATCATTTTCTAATAGATGAACCCTATTAATTAATAAAGTTTTGATGGTAACAAACCAATTACTCTTTGTTCCTATAGAGAACAAACAAGATATGTTAGACACAAGTATTACCTTACCCTGGTCCGCCATCACCTCAGTAGGCTTCTTCCCAGTTGATACATGTCGCTTATAGGTATCTCGGTGTGATCGGTTTGGACCCGAGAGGGGTTACCTGCAGAAGGGACTCCGAAGCTCAAGTCAGCGAAATCTCTAAGAAAATCAAATCTGGTAATTTGGGAAGTAATGAATGCGTACCTTTAATTTGTGGAGTCCATGCATATTTATAGATTATTAATTATGTTTGGCCACGTCATGGGCTGGGCCCTTGTTTGGGCTATAGGTGGGCCTGGGCCCTAGCCTAGGCCCTTAGTTCGATTATTGTGGGCTTGGTGAATCTTATTGAAATGTTCTGTTTTTCCCAAGTCCTTGGTTAGTGTTCCTGCAGAGAACAAATAAGATACATTAGGCACAACTGTCACCTTACCCATATAGTCTGCTATCTCCTCAGTTGGCCTCTTCCCGGTTGGCACATGTCTGCTTGGACCCGGGAGGGTTTACCTGCAAAAGGGACTTCGAAGCTTAAGTCAGCCAAAGCTCTCAAAAAGTCAAATCGGGTAATTAATGGAGTAATAAATGCGTACCTTTAATTATTGGGGTCCATGCGTATTTATAGAGTATTAATTATGTTTGGTCATGTCATGGGCTGGGCCTTAGTTTGGGCTATAGGTGGGCCTGGGCCCTAGCCCAGGCCCTGAGTTCGATTATTGCGGGTTCATTGGATATCAGGGGCTTTGATTTCACTAAGTGCCTTTGGCGGTTTGTATTGATCATATGCTGTCTTAGGTAGGTTATTCCTCTTAACGTATTATGTTACCGGTTTAGGCCGGCTAGGCTTAGGTCAGCCTAGCCTAGGCTGGTTACTTGAATGATTTAGCGTATAGGTATGGTGATCGTTTATTATTATTTTGTTAAGTTGGCTTGGTGTGGTACACCAGTCTCCCAGCCTTGACCGATATAGGTATGTCGGTCAAGGGTGATATGTGTTGATATGTCAGTGGGACCGGCTAAGTGTGGTACAATTAGTTTCGTGGAGTTATCGGCCTAGGTCGGTTACCCTTTAGCGACTTTGGCCGCTATTGTTGTTTTGGTTTCTTTGATCAATGTCGCCCCTTAGTGGTTTAGTCCGGGTACCCTAGCATGTGTATGGTAATTGTTACTATTTATACTCTTGGTAGTTACATGGATGAGTTTTCTGGTTATTATTCGACTAGGCCGACTAGGTGTGGTACACTCTTTAAACGAATAAGTCTATGATTGTGAATGAAACAACGCTAGATGACTAAGAGAAAACATCTAACACATATAATAAAGTGGATTGATCGGTCAATACAATTTGGATATAAAAATATGTGATCTATACTTATGCTTTCATGTGCTTTATGATGATATACAAATGTTATGAATTCTGTTCATAAATTAAACAATGAATTTTGTTGATAAATCTTAATTATCAACCGATTAATATTTATCGGTAAAACCGTCAATAATTTATAATTTTCTTATAACTTTCGATTAAAAAAAATTACATTAAATGGTCTTAAAAATATGATTTCGTCTTGTTTTAGTTTTACGACATATTGTCATTTAAGTAATTGTCTTTTTTCCATTGTGTATTCGTATATGTTAGTTAAAGACGAGATTTTACAAGAATAGATAGTTTAATTTTATAAGAGTTTTTGCCAAAGATAATCATTAGAAAAAAATATCATTAAACTATACATGTCATAGATGCAATTAGATTATTCAAAACCTTCAAACAAAATAATGGGAAACAGTAAACAAAAATAAGAAAAAGATAAATTCCAAAACACACTACAAGCACCATGATCAAACAATAAGGACGAAGTGAAATAAATAACATATGGCTTTGCCAAGCGTAATTTGAATTGCAAGATAGTACGCATTCCACAAACATCGACTCACGCATCCAAAAGTGATACTCATAATGATTGAACCTTTCAAGTTTACATATTTAATGTGGTATTCTTAGTACTATAAAAGGATAATAACTGAACTTTAAGTACTTGTCGAAAACGTAAAAATTCTTGATATAATTCAACATACAACTTTTCATACAAACCGACCGAGGACGTCTATTTATTTGTTTATATATGATTATAGACCTCAAAAATATCTATATGTGGGTATATGTGGATAAAACCCACAAAGGATAGGAAATAAATATAGTAAATGGATATATGTAGGTAATGGGTATGAGTATTTTTTATACCTGCATATTAACGAAACAAATATAGGTATCATAGTATTCGTATATGTGGATATTTGTACCCACTATACTCTAATTTAAAGTAAAAACAAAACATGATTAAAACATTAAGACATTGATTTTGAATGAGTCATATTTTATCAATTGGTTTTAAAAAATCTCAATTTCTTTATAAACTGTCATTTAACATTATTTAAATAGATTATTTGCACTTTGTTTGAAATTTATGAATGATATATATTATATTTTTATTTGAATTTAAGGTTAAAATAGGTTCTTAAATATTAAATGTTTCTTTTGTAAATAGTCGCAGAGACTCGTGATATTCATGGATAGTAAAAAAAAATATGCAAATACCTGCATAACCGATACATGTACAAATATAAATACAGGTAGGAACATATATTTATCCAATAGTACTGTATCATACCCATCTCGTTGACATTCCTAGACATAATCATCTTTCAAATGTTCACTTATGTAATAAAATTGTTCAAGGTATAAGTCGAGCAACATATAATGAATAGTTGATTTAACGACGACTCAAGATCCTTAAAATGTAGAGTCGAGCTAAAATGCTAAGACATGAATATGTGTTTCACATATAGATATGAGTGTTGAATATGCGCTCATATAGAGAATTGAATCATAATGTTTAATCCTATAATATTGATGCATCCACATGAGTTTGGGAGATGAACTCAGGTAAAAAGATATGTAAAATAGAGAGAATTTAGTTCTGAAGGAAGATAGATATTATTCAATTCTTAAACCTATAAAATGGAATAATTGTGTCGTTAAGGTGAAGCAATGACAAATGAATTTCTAAACTTAACAAATCTTTGAAAAATATATTCCAAAACAATCTTAAATATCATAGTTTAAGTAAAAAATGATGAAAAAAAAAGCAAAATATAATTGTTACTTTTCTAAAACATTTAAAGTAACACAGTCAAAAAAATTAAAATTTATGTTTTTTCCAAATTAAGTTATCACGTATATGCAAATCTAAAATGATCTTAGTTCATTATAATTTGGTGATCTTCTATTTGATCCCCTCAACATCCTTCAAATATTATAACATCATATTTGCCTCTAGAATTGGAACATCAAACTTTGTCAACTGAACCGATGCTTATTTCCGGTGCTTCTTCATTTTCTTTTTTCATTTCAGAAAGGCAAACAATTTAACACTAGGGTTGTCCAACAAAGCTCTCTATCTGAGTGCCAAATTGGTAAAGTGCCCTTGTAGAGGACCCATGTTCTTCCAAAGCTTCAGCAGCTGCATCTCTGAGCTTTTCAATTCTTCCACGAATCAAACGTCCTTCTTCACCCACCATCAGACCCTTTATCACCTCCGCAATTTCCTCCCTCTCAGCTATGCCACTGTCATTGAATTTTGGCCTTAAAGCCACTTTGACACCCTCGGTTAACAAAACCGCATTCGTTCTCTGTTCAGCAAACAAGGGCCAAGCAACCATCGGCACTCCCAGCAGAATACTCTCAAGTGCCGAATTCCATCCACAATGAGTCAAAAACCCACCGGTTGAAACGTGACCAAGGATTTGGGTCTGTGGTGCCCAAGAACGAACAACAAAGCCACGACCTTTGGTTCTCTCCAAGAACCCATTTGGTAAAAACTGTAAAGGGTCATCACTAGAAGCACCAAGGTAAGCACCATCTGCAGAATCACTGGGAGCTCTCACTACCCACAAGAACTTCTCACCACTCAACTCCAACCCAAAAGCTAACTCATTCATCTGTTGCTGAGAGAGTGTGCCCCCACTTCCAAACGACACGTAGAAAACCGATTTAGCCTTCTGATTCTCCAACCACTTCACACACTCTGAACCCTCATCGCTGGACCCCGTTTGCACATTTGGCCCAATCAGATAGACACCAGAATTGTTGCTTTTATTGCTGCTGAGTCTGTTATGTTCCTGCAAGGCCCTCTCAGAACTTTCTTCAATTTTGGAGAAGCTGTTAACTATAAAACCGTCAGCGTGAGAGACTCTCCTGCAGCGGTCGAGAATTAACTTATAAGCAAGACTAGATCGGTCTTGAAAATGCGAGGGAAGATCGCGGCCTTGAATCGGTACACACCCTGGAATGTTGATGGCTTCTTTGTGGTCTCTGTATTCGCATGAAACTTGCTGGTGTAAAGCTGGCAAATGGAGGAACACTGAGACTGCCATGGCGGAATGAGGGAAGTATACGTAGGACAAGAGGTTGAACTCCTTTGCTATTTCCAGCGCCTCGTTTGCGAAAAGATCCGCAATTAGAGCTACCAGAGGCGTGGTTGAAAGGAGAGACCCCAGTGCGTTTTTGATGGATGACACGGATTGAGACACTGCGAGTTGGATTTGCACTGCTGAGAGAGCATCTTGGGGTAGGTCCCTTTTGTTGATGGGAGGGAGAAAAGTGTAGTTGATGTTGGAAGGAAGAGATTTGAGGAGAGTGAGTGTGGCGGGGAGAGGTTCATCTATGGTGGGGAAGATGCAGGTCACGTGGAAGTGGTGATGGACATGAACGAGTCTCTTGCAGAACTCAACAATGGAAGCTTGGTGGCTGAATGCAGGGATTGAAACTACTGCTATGTGAGTTGTTTTGGCCATTGAATCTCTGATGTTCATTCAGACCTATGTTGGGGATATATGTATATATAAACTCTATATAAAATGGTTTCTGATTAGGTTGAAAATGAGTTTTTTTTTTTTTTTTATATACCAACAAAATAGAAATTGAAAGTATTCTCTCTATTTGTATGTTTCTGATCTGTCTGTCTCTTATTGATGTAAGGAGGCGAAATGGTGGCTTGAGATTTCAGAGGGTTGATCGTAGTCTAAGTTGGCAGCTATGTATGTATATTGTATATTGAATAATGGTTTTTAATGTTCTGTGTGGACTTTCTTTTCTATTGGATGTCTGTTATGAGGCACTTTCCTCATACATTATTGATGGGTCACAAGGGCATGTGTTTAGAAGTTAGAATATAAACAATTGTTGGATTATGGATTGACTTAAACCATATAGAATATAGAATTTTATTTTGGAGTAACAAAGCATGTTCTTGGTCTTGTTTTGACTGGTCAAAAGAAACAAAATTGAAGCCGCCAGCAGATGCACCGAATATTGAGTGTGATGAAAGTAAAAACGTAACGGAAATACGCAACGAATGAATACAATTCTCAGTATATTATTTCTGTGATGGGTCACTTACAAAGAAGACTATGAGTTGAACTTGTTGATAACAAGTCTTTTTGAAAAATACTCTCTAATAAAATTACTTGCTGCCACAAGAATACATCAACTAATTCATGTACCCTTAAACTTGGCTTTTCAACTTCTAGAATTAAACACAATTTCTATCAACTACCAAGACAAAATTAATGAACTTTTATGTATGTGATAATCATTACAAAAAATATTTTTTTACCTTTTCAATCTCCTAACACTGTTAAGTTTATTCAACAAAATGTAGTCTTAAACATAAATGTTTCTTTTGTATTTCATGTCGGTTTTTCTACTCTTCATCCATGCTTTTCACATGTAGTAATTCCTCTCACGTTGTGTTTGCTCGTTTACTCCTTTCATGATTGACCAAGTTTTTTACAATTGGTGACTAACTTGTTCTTTGCTTTGGTTGCTTTCTTTTTTGTTCTGGCCAACTTGTTCCTAACTGGGTTCTTTATTGCCTTTGTAGTCGACTTATCATTAACTGGATTCTTGTGAATAGGTCGAGCTCCTTTTGAGAGATTGAAATATTTCCAAAACAAACTCATCATCCATTTCAAGTTACTACTCCTTGCCTTGTACCTTCAATGCAGCTCTAAGATCCTTCTCAACATGGAATTGTTCTAACAATTTTGAAACATCTTATTCAAGTTCCAGGTGCCACTTATGCAAAACCTAGCTTCTTCTCTCTAAGCTTACTTTTCACTTTGCATTGCTTTCCAAACACCTCATTGTGCTATCTGAGCTCTCCACTTGATCCACCGACTTAATTGAGATATCCAGACTTCCTACTGAGCTATTTGTGCTCTCTATGAACCTTATCGGTCTATTTGAATGCACCATTGATATATATGGATATCTTCGACCTCTCGATGCTACTTGACTATCTTGTCAAGTTATCCATGATACTCAACCTTCTTGTTGAATTCTCCATACTACTCGACCTACTTTTTCAAGTTGTCACGTTGCTTGTGCTCAACTCCCGATCTATGTCCCATCATCAATAACACCACTTCCTCTTCAACGTCTTCTGGAGAAGGTTGGTTGTCTCTTCCTTCTAGTCCTCAAATTGACAATCTTTAGCAAAATATATGACCTTACAACAATTGAAGCACTTATCCGAGTAACACTCCTTTGCATGGCCATACTTGCAACACTTGAAGCATTTACCATTTTAGTTGCTCAATCGACCTCCTCTTCACGGACCTTGTCCTCTTCCATGCCAATTTTACTGCCTAGATTATTCTTTCTCCTCTTCCTTTCCATGACTTCTACCATCAGAAATGCTTCTTTTACTTCTTCGTTATTGTCCTCTTCCTTGAGTGTTCTCAGCTTCTCCCTTTTTTTAGAGTAGTTGATCAAATGGCTTCCACTTCTTCTTCCATGCCTTAAGTGTCCGACAAACTCTTCAACCGAGAGCGTTGACAAGTCTTTAAACTCCTCCATAGCACATACTATTTATTTTTTATATTTGTAATTTAAAATATTATTTATTTGTAGACAGTTTTTTTGGATCTCTTCTTACACGAAAAATTTACACGGATGTCTTTCACTTTTGATATACCCTTCTTGTGCCTAATAAGAAAAATAAATATGTTTACCTTTTTTAGTTGATTCATCCGTAATCACTTATATATCCTTTGTGTAGATTAACTGCTGAATTTCTTTTACAATTATCTACAACATTATTTCAGTTGATACTTACAAAAATCATTTTAATTTGCAGATTCTTAAGAAAAGATCAATAAATGTTTGCACTAAATTGTCTATCGCGTAACTACTAAGTTGTCTCTAGTAAAAGGTTTAGTACTCCCTTCTATTAGACCATTGTACCAGACAGTCTATTTAAAGTGTGACCGAACTCCTCAATAGATCGTCTATTTAGAGTCAATCATCAAAACTTATTAATTTTATTACTCATCGACGCGTGTTTTCTCGTTATAAATAAAAACACTCAAAACAAACAATTATAGATCATCCATTGAATAACCTTAAGGAAGAAAACAAGGGCTGACAAGCACCCAATACTAAGTTACGTAGAAATATCAAACTCAAGACCAAAGTATTTAACAAAAACAACTTTTAAATCCCACTGAAACTTTCCCAATGCTTAGCCAACTGTGACAGTGTCTGTGTTGAAGAACCATCCTTGAGTGCATTAGCAGCAGAATCCCTTAAATTCCTCATTCTTCCACGCATTCCTGCACCTTCTTCTCCTTCCATCAGACACTTAATCACTTTTGCAATTTCCTCCTTCTCCGCCATGCCATCCTCGTTAAATTTTGGCCTCAATGCCACTTTAAGTCCATCGGTCAACATCACTGCAGTCATTTTCTGCTCTGCAAAGAGTGGCCATGTTATCAGAGGCACTCCCTCTTGCACACTCTCCAAAGTCGAGTTCCAACCACAATGGCTCAGGAACCCACCAACTGAACTGTGACCAAGGATCTGAACCTGAGGTGCCCATGAAGCCACAACCAAACCTTTCTCCTTTGTTCTTTCCAAAAACCCACTTGGCAAAAATTGCAAAGGGTCCTCCTTTGCAGCCTCAAGGTAAGCAGCACTTGCTGAATTGTTTGGTGCTCTCAAAACCCACAAGAACCTTTGACCACTCAATTCCAAACCCAGAGCTAACTCATTCATTTGGTGTTGAGACAGTGTTCCACCACTTCCAAAAGAAACATACAACACTGACCAAGGTGGCTGCTTGTCCAACCATCTTAAACACTTGTTAGACTCATCAACCTCATTGACTGAACCCTTTTGTGTGATTGGACCAACAGGGTACAATTTGAACCTCCCATTTCCAAACTCTTCCAATGCTCTCACAGCACCTGGTTCCATCTCTAAGAACGTGTTGATCAACACCCCATCAGCTGTAACAATTGCTTTGGCACGTTCAAGAAAATGCTTGTAGATTTCACTCGCTCGATTTTGGGCTGGATCCGGAAGATCAACCCCCATGATTGGTACACAACCAGGAAACTTTATAGGTTCAGATAAATCTCTGAATTCACCTGAAACTTCCTCATCAAGTTTTGGTGCGTGTGCAAGCAGAGACAATGTCATAGCTGAACTAGGGAAGTATAAATACGATAAGGTATTGAACTCCTTTGCAAACTCCAGAGCCTTAAATGCAAAAACATCAACCACCAATGCTGTTAAAGATGCTTTGGAGCACAATGATTTCAGCACCTTATATATCGATGGCAGAGAAAGAGTAGTAGTGAGTTGAATCAGGAACACAGGGTGTACATCCTGGGGTAATTGATCTTTGCTAATTGGAGGAAGCAAGATGGTTTGAATGTTTGAAGGAAGAGTTTCAAGGTAGGCTTTGGAGGATTCTGGAGGTGGCCCAAGGGAGGGAACAATGCATGTCACATGAAAATTTGGGTGGTGATTGATAAGTCGTTTGCTGAACTCAATTATTGGAACCAGATGAGTGTAACCAGGACTTGTAACAATAGCTACATGAATTGTTTTTGCCATGATAACAGACCATACAAACTATAAAGAGTATGGTGTTTACCTACTCAATTTGTGAAAGCTTCAAATGATGCTTTCTTACTGGTTTAAGAATTCTCTTATATAGCAAACCACTCCATTCTACTTAATCTATAAAATTTACTGATAAAGTTACATTTTAGATATATTTTTATATGGCATGGATTCCCTACCATCTTGTTCCTACACAATTCATTACACCCAATTAGAATGAGAAGCAAAACTTGGTTATGCTTTCTTCATTTGAGTTTCTTATTTGTTTACTCATATAGCCTTCATAGTGGAGGAGGTGATGATGTGAGTGCATATGTACTAAACCACGTATCTATTATACCGTATTATTAAATCCCTTAAAAGGTTAAAATTTCCCACTTCATTTGTTTTTCTGGCTCGTCTTTTTCTTTAGCTTGATGTGGTTTAGACACACTCGTTTGTATTTTAATGGCTGCGCTTCTGAAAGCTTTGATTCTGCCTCATTCATTGGGAAGGAAGAATCACTTTTTGTTTTTACTCAATTCAATGTTTCTAGCGGGTTAAGAATTGTTCCTTTTTCTGATAATGTATTTAAATCTTTACCGTTAATTCTTTTCCTCCTTTTCAGTATTGGTATTGTCTTTTATTCTTTTACTCTCAGTAATTCTTATAAATAATGTAAAAGTTTGATGCTTTCAAAGATATCTTGGAGGCATGTTTAATGATTGAAATATCATTTAAAATTTAAAATGCAAAATGACCGAATATTAAAAGAAAAAAAAACTAAAAGTATTTTTATTACAAAAAAATAGTGTTGGTTGAACCTGACGCCAACAAACAAAAAGTCGACTCTGAATAATTATTAACGTTAGATTTATATGGAACGTGTATACAACTATAGAAATTAATTTGTTGTGTCGATTTTTGAAAATCGATTTTAAGTAGTGTTGCCTAATTTGACATTAATTTATCTTTAATTTTTAAAATGATTTGTAATTAAAAGTTTAATTAGTCAGATGATACTCACTTTTATTTGGATGTGTCACCTTAGTACTCATCTTTAAGTAGGTGTCAATTGCGTCCAACTTTTGAAAATGTGTCTCAATTAGGTCTTTTTAATAAAAAAAATTGTGAATGTCATTAACGGCGTGCCAGATCTCAGTCTCTAATTTTTTTTGTACGACACCTAGCCAACTCGACCAAATACCAAATAGTAATAAAACGATACATATATGCCAAAGCAGTCAAGTAATCAACCTAGGCTGAGTTGGCCTGAGCCTTACCAGCCTAAACCGATAACCTGAATGTCTAGAGGGACAACTTGCACAAGACGACACATGACCAATGTAAACCGCCAACAAAAGTAGTCAGCCTAGGCTGGCTACTCCAAATATACTTAATAAAATCCAAGCCCCTCTGGCGTTCAGTAGGTCTTCCTAAAGGCCTAGGTTAGGGCCCAGGCCCACTTACAACCCAAACTAGAGCCCAAGCCAGGGCCCGACCCATGACATAACCAAAGATGATTAATGCTCTATAAATACACGTGGACCGCAGTAATTAAAGGTACGCATTCATTACTCCATTAATCACTGATTTGACCTTCTGAGAGCTTTGACTTACTTGAGCTTCGGAGTCCCTTCTGCAGGTAACCCCTCTTGGGTCCAAGCCGACATGTACCAACCGGGAAGAGGCCAACTGAGGAGATAGCGGACTACATGGTAAGGTGACCTTTGTGCCTAACTCATCTTATTTATTCTCTACAGGCACAATTGGCGCCCACCGTGGGGCACGAGACGAACACCTTTAGTACCCGTTTTTCTCCGAAGATGGTTTCCACCCACAGTAGAGCTGGAGTGAACAAGCAGGCGGATGCCGGTCCCTCAGGACCTGCTGGCATCACCCCTGACCTAGCTGCCATCCTGGACGGCCAGGCGAAGATGCAACAAGAACTAGCTGATCTGAAGAAACGCAGCGCTAATGAGATGGAGGCGCTACGCCAAGAGAACTCTCTCCTTAGGCGAAAGATCGAAGTTGATCCCACCCTCAAGGGAAAAGCCAAGGAGGCGTCTGAGGCTGCAAGGTCCCCGACCTTCCAGCCCACAGAAGAGGAAAGTGAATACAACCCCACCCCTCACACCTTCACCACCACCCAACAAACACCCATTCCCTCCACCCATCCCACTCACTTCCCATCCACTCAACCAGGGCATACTGCAGCCCCAACCCCTGCCGCTACCCTCCCCACCACCCAAATCCCCTACAACGTACCCACCACCTTACACACTATACACATACCACCC
>Ga0209589_1008171_pt1 | contig 16446 bp, 12 predicted proteins | sample CowpeawhiteBW_FD_187525 | JGI IMG/M metagenome (GOLD analysis project Ga0209589, IMG submission 187525) | Root nodule microbial communities of legume samples collected from California USA - Cow pea white BW (SPAdes) (version 2) | ecosystem: Host-associated > Plants > Roots > Nodule | place: USA... | reverse complement strand
TATGTGGTTTTATTCGGCAATATGTTGAAGATAATGTTTATAATCATATTGCTAATGAGACACATGCCAGAGCTTTGTGGGAGAAGATTGAGTCTTTGTATGCTTCTAAGTCAGGCAATAATAAATTATATTTGTTAAATTGCTTGATGAATTTGAGGTACAGGGAGAATTCTTCTATTTCTGATCACTTAAATTAGTTTCAAGGGCTCCTAGATCAATTGTCAGGAATGGGCATAAAGTTTGATGACGAAGTTATGGGATTATGGTTGCTTAATACTCTACCAGAGTCTTGGGAGGTATTTCGAGTTTTAATTACGAACTCTGCCTCGAATGGTGTTGTTTCTTTTCAGATGGCAAAGAGCGGTGCTCTTAATGAAGAGATGAGAAGGAAGGCACATGGTTCTTCATCTCAGTCTGAGATGCTTGTTACAAAAGCTAGGGGGAGAAGTTAGAAAAAGGAACATAAAGGTGGTAGAGAGAAGAGTAAGAGCAAGTCCAAGTCAAGATACAAGAATTTAGAGTGCCATTTTTGTCACAAAATTGGGCACATTCAGAAATACTGTTTTAAGTGAAAAAAGGAGAACAAAGACAAGAAAGGCAAGCAGAGAGAGAATGACCATGATGATGATGATCGTGTCACTACTGCTACAGAAGGTGATCTTATTCTTCTTCGTGACTTTGAGTCCGTTAATCTTGTATTTGATGAGAGCATGTGGATTATTGATAGTGGTGCTACACTGCATGTTACACCTAGGAAGGAGTTCTTCACATCTTACACTTCTAGTGATTTTGGAGTGTTGAAGACGAGTAATGATGGTGAGTCTAAAGTGATTGGTGTTGGTGATGTTTGCCTGCAAACCAACATGGGAGTGCAGTTGTTGCTTAAAGGAGTCAAACATGCTTCGGATGTCCGTTTTAATTTAATCTCTGTGCAGTTGCTTGATGATTGTGGTTATGACAATCACTTTGGTTCTAGTAAATGGAAGCTCACTAAAGGTAACTTGGTTATGGCCAAAGGGAAGAAACAATCTAAATTGTATTGGACTAAAGCTTTGGTTGCTAAAGACAGTGTGAATGCCATGTATATGGAGGCATCTTTGTGGCACCGGAGGCTTGGTCATATAAGTGAGAAAGGGCTTAACTGCTTAGCTAGAAAGGATGTGCTTATGGGATTGAGGAATGCAGAATTGGAGAAATGTTCTCATTGCATGGCTGGTAAACAAATCAGAGTATCTTTTAAGAAGCATCCTCCTTCAAGGAAGTCAGAATTGCTTGAATTGGTGCATTTTGACGTTTGTGGCCCATTAAAGGTAAAGTCATTTAATGGTGCACTTTACTTTGTTACTTTTATTGATGATTGTTCCAAGAAGCTATGGGTCTATGCTCTTCAGCGGAAAGATCAAGTACTTGAAAAGTTCAAGGAATTTCATGCTATGATTGAGAGGCAATCAGGCAAGAAGCTGAAATGCATCCGTAGTGATAATAGTGGTGAGTATCGTGGACCCTTTGATGTTTATTGCAGGCAGCATGGTATTAGACACGAGAAGACTCCTCTTAAAACTCCTCAGTTGAATGGTCTAGCGGAGAGGATGAACAAGACCTTGGTTGAAAGGGTTACATGTATGCTTTCAAAAGCAAAGTTGCCTAAGCACTTTTGGGGAGAGGCACTGCTTGCAGATGTGCATATTATTAATCTCAGTCCCATAGTTGCTTTGAATACTGAGGTGCCAGACAAAATTTGGTTTGGTAAGAATGTTAGCTATGACCATTTGCGTGTCTTTGGTTGTAGGGCATTTGTTCATGTTCCTAAGATGAAAGATTCAAGTTAGATAAAAAGACAAGGCAATGTATCTTTATTGGCTATGGTGAGGATGAATTTGGCTACAGGTTTTATGATCCTGTTGGGAAGAAGCTTCTTAGAAGCCGTGATGTACAATTCATGGAAGACCAGACCATTGAAGACATTTATAAGGTGGAGAAGACCACACCCGAGAAAGATAGTAATCTCACCGATGGTAATCCGATGAGGTTCCCCCTCACAATTTGGAGAATGTTGAAACGGAAGCTCAAGACAATGAGCAACATGGTGATGTTGATGACCAATAGGTTGGAAGTGGAGTAGAGGTTCCAATTGATGATGCTCAAGAGGAACATGATGATGATGATCTTGGAGATGTACCTGAACCATCTCAAGTCCAACTCAGGAGGTCTAACAAACAGAAACAACCTTCAACAAGGTATTCTTGTGATGAGTACATAACCTTGACTAATGGTGGAGAACCTGAGTGTTTTGAAGAGGCAGAGTTCATTGTTATTACTGAAGCATGCAAGGAGTTGCTATGGTTGAAGAAATTCTTGTAGGAGCTTGGTTTTGTGCAAAACAACTATCCATTATTTGTGGATAGCCAAAGTGCTATCCATCTTGGTAAGAATCCAACTTTTCATTCTAGATCCAAACATATTGATGTGAGGTATCATTGGATATGTGATGCTTTGGATGCTAAGTTGTTGGAGTTGGAAAAGGTTCATACAGATGATAATGGTACTAATATGATGACTAAAGCATTGCCAAGAGGGAAGTTTGAAGTTTGTTGTGAGATCGCCAGTTTGGCGGTTATCTCCACAAAGTTGTGAGGGGGAGATTTGTTGGGTATTGGGCTCCCTTTCTATGTGGAGAAAAGGCCTAAAAAACTTGAGAAGCTCATGTCTCACTTAATCTAGTGGATAGGGGGCTATAAAATAAAGAGAGAGGCAGAACAATAGAGTCAGAACACACTGAAAGCCCTAACACATAGAGAGAGGTAGAGGGAAAATTCTGTTCACGTTTTTCATAGAGCTGTCGCCGTAAATTCGGCACTGCAGTTTCGTTCACCGTTGGATCGGGCTGAAATTTTTACAACAGGTTCAGAACTCATTGCTCTTCATTCTGACCGGTCGGATCTTTAAAAAGAGGTCTGAGTTGGGAGATATTAATTTCGCACTGCAGTAGCGATATTATAGGTTTTCCTCTCTTCTTCTTCTCTATTTTGAAAGCTTTGTTGCTTTGTTATTTGGTTGGGTGTTGGCACTAATTTGTGCTATTGATTGAGACTCTTTTGTACTCTTGTTGATCATAATGGAGTTATTTCTTTGGTCTGGACGACCCGTGGTTTTTACCCTTGATTTGAGGGTTTTTCCACGTTAAAAATATTGGTGCCTTTATTTGTGCCTGTGGTGATTTATTATTGCTGCTCTTTGATTGTTGCTCCTCATAGATTCTTGCAAGTTAGGGGAAATTATATCCGCTGCATTCTCTGGTATATTGTTTGTATTGTTGTTTTCCCCATCAAACATAAGCCCCAATCGAGGTTTAAGGAGAATGAGCAGGTCATCTCTAATGGAAGGCTTAAGGGACCGACGGTTCACATGTAGAACCTCGATATCGACCCCACGGTGGGTGCCACTATTCCGATACCAAGTCCTCCGAGTGACATCATTAGGGTCAATCACATACATCTAAGGTATTGTCCGTTTTGGAGCGTGGTTTCATCACTATTTTTTCATTAAAAGGCACCTCAGAGGGTAGAAGGGAAGGACGGGGTATTTAAACTGCCTTAGGCCTCGATTTCTAAGCTATGTGAGACTATTTGGTGTGGTAGGAACAATTTTGTTTTAACTAAGTTATACACAAATTCATATCTTATTATATAATTTAAATTATTATTTTCTTAATTTTAAATAATTATTAATAATAAAAGAATTTATAAAAAATATTTATTTTTATAAAACTTTTTATAAAAAATACTTACAAGAAAATTATAAAAATATTTATTTTTATAAAACTTTATATAATTTAATAATGTTTTCTTTTAATAGTTTTTATTTATTTTTTTATTAATGGACACATGCTTGGGAGTAAGGGCGGCTCAACAGTCTGGGAGGCCTAAAGCAAACATAAAAAATGAGGTCTTTCATTTAAAATTTATTTTTCGACCTTTTTTTGATTGAAAATTATTTGTTAAATTGTCATAATTAATTTCATTTAACATTTCTTTCTTCAATAGATAATAGGACCAATATGTTTAATCTTTATTAGGACATTGTTGATCTTATATAAATTTTTATTATATTTAGCTTTTATAAAGTCCTTTCAGCTAAAGCAATTGATACTGAAATTGTTGACAATATTCTATAAGTTATCTATACATTTGGAAAATAATTTATTCTTTTTATGTAACTAAGAATGTCATCTGATTTATCATTTTTCAAACCTATAATTTTCCTTAAGATATTTAATTCTGAAAATAAATCAAACCCATCAATACAAATTATCTTGTTCCGAAGATTTTCAACGTTTAAGCATTTTTCTTTCAAAAATGTATAATTTAGTGACTTTAATTTTTTAACAATAAATAGAAAACCAAAAATATCTTCATATATTTTCAAAAATATATAAAAGAATGAATTAAAACAATAAAACCTGGTACTTGTAGTATCTTGAAGTCCCAAATCACTTTTTCGTTCTCAACTCTCAACTTTTTCACAAACATGCATAGTTATTTATTTTAAGATTAATCACTAATAAAAATAATTAAAAAACTATTGTTCTTCTCAACTCGATAATAAGTATTTTTTTTTCCTAAACTTGAATTATCTTTCTACAAAAAAACCCAACTTTGAATTATGCTCAAATTAATCTATTATCTACCAAAAAACTAAAGAATAATCTAATTAATAGTTTTGTAGAAAAATTTAATTCCTCGTCAAGATATATGTAAAAAATAAAAAAAAATTAAAAAACTCTCGAAACTCGTAAATTAAAAAGTACCAAAAAATTGAATTGGACAAAAGAAACAAATTTCTAATTCTAATACAAATCCAAAACAGAATAAAAATAACAACAAAATAGAAAGAAAAAACATATTAACCACCAGATAAAAAATTTGGTACATAAGAACAGTGGTGCACTATAGTTATGACAAAGGGGGGCCATCCCCCCATTTTTTAAGATTAATTTTTTTATATATTTTAATATTTGATATTCTAAAAACATTTATACATCTATATGTATATATAAATAAAGAATTTTTTTGTTGTTTTCTATATTTATTTTTCAATCTTAACTTTTAAATGTTTTTTTGAATAAAAATAGTTATTTTATTAATATTATCTTTTAAGTGATATTTTCTTAATTTAACCATTTTTTTATTTTCTATTTTTTAAAAATTAATTATTATAAATGAAAATTAAATATTATAAAACTATAAAAATTATTTATATTTAATTTTATAATTATAATAATAACAATAATTATAGTTTTATTTTATTTATTAGCATAAAAAAACTTAAATCCAATGTTTTTACTAGTTTATATAAAACAAATTGGAATTACTCTTTTAGTTTTTATTTTCGTTCAAAAATATGAAGTTGATCTTTTAGTGTTTTTTAGTCTAGATTTAGTCTCGATTTTTGAAAAAAATGATGCAATTTGGTCATTTTTTGTTAAATTTCTTAAATTATATCAATGTTTTTTCATAAAAATTGAAGTTGTGAATAAGAATGGTTTGCTTTATTGGTATAATTGACATAATCATAGTGTTAATTTTGAAAAACAAAATTGTTCAACCTCAAGAAATTTAACAAGAAGAACCAAATTGCATCAATTTTTAAAAATTGAGACCAAATTGAGACTAAAAAACACTAGAGAACCAACTTGATATTTTTGGTATAAAACTGGATCAAAAGAGTAATTCAACCAAAATTTTGACACCCCAAAATATTGGTTGAAGATCCGCCACTGCATACGAACAACATGAGATTCAATAGATTTAAGGAATGTGGTATGTCAAAACTCTAAAAACTAACTCTTAGGAGAGAAGAAAGGAAGGGGATGCAAGAGAAAGAAGACATAGAGAGATAAAAGAAGAAAATAAAATCCAAATTGATTAGAAGATAATAAAGATAACTAATTATTGTCTTTTTTTAAACAAAATTATAATTTACTAAAAAAATGTTTTAACTTATTATTATATTGATATTTGTATTCTACTTTATTATTATACAATTTTAACCTATATTCATTACAATCTTAAAGAAAGGTGTCATGGAGGGTTGAGGATGAGGATAGAATTCTAAAAAAATTTCACTCCAAAGCATCTCATAGACTTTCAGAGATGTTTAAAGAGGCTCGAAGAGAAGGTAAGAGGCCTGATTGGATTAGAGATTCTATTTGGAACAGTTTGTTGGAGAAATGGAACATGCCTATGTATCGAGAGAAATGTGATACAGCTAAGAAAAATCGATTATTTGAAAAAGGTGGGAGTTTGCACACGGGGGGATCTATCAGCGTGCATGACCATGCTATTCATTTGGTATGACATCTTTATATATTTCCTATTCATGTATGACGTAATAACAATTGTTTCATTTATAAACTTTTTTTGTTTCAGACAGAGGAGCTTGGTCGTGCAGTCCATGTTGATGAAATCTTTGAACAAACGCACATACGAAAGGCTACAGGGGATTTTGTCGATGAGAGATCTAGGCGGACACATGTTAGTTTCTACCATGTTTTTTACAGTTTGACACCTCAATTATTTACTATTTTAATACAAACATTTCTTATTTGAACAAGAAGAATTTCAAAATAGATTTTCTCAAGCATTATCTAAGATCTGCATTTGTTGGTGTCTCACAATCCACACCCATGGACCCTACTAAGGAGGAGAGACTAAGGAACAGAGGTTAGTTAGAGGCGGCAGGTGGAAGGTACAAGGGACGAGTGTATGGGGTTGGACATGTTGATTCTAATGATGATTGTGTTGATAGTTACATACAACAGACACAAGCATCTTCTAGTCAGCAAGTAAATCCAGAGCAGATTATTCAACTTCAAACACGACTAGCAACTAGTGAAGAGCGCATTCATCAAATGAGTTCCCAATTTCAAACCCAATTTGATACGATACAAAATTTTATTGGTGCAATCATCCAGTATTTGCCGCCTTCAGCAGCAGCGATTGCACAAACTATTTTCCAACAGCCAAATATTGTGCAAGGGAATCAGGCTGAACAAGAGAATCAAGTGCAGCATCAACAAGTGGAACAAGATCAAGAAGAAGCCCATATTTCACCTCGTCCTTATCGTGATTATTAGCAGACTTTGTTTTTGTATTATATATTATCACTGCATGTTTTTATATTCAGATATTTGTATTTTATTGTCTTTGGATCTTTGACTTTGTTTGTTAAAACCTAGGTACGAATATTGTATTTAACGACTTTGATGTTATATAAATTCTCTGCTATGTAGTTATGTTTCAAATTTTAATGATAAACTATTATGTCCAAATTTGTACAGGTGTTGTATAAAATAGTTTCATTAAAACTAATACAAGATGAAAATCGTGCAATTTAGTAGCAGTCAGGTTTACATACGGATGAATCCGTAGGTAATTACATACGGATGAACCCGTAGGTAATTACATACAAATATATCCGTATGTAATCCGTAAGTAATACTCTCTTACCTACGGATTTTGTTAGTTACATACAGATTTTGGCTGTAGGTAAATCGAATTTTTCTTGTAGTGTTAATTATTATTTTTTATTACCAATAAAAATTAACATACACTAAGAATAATTTTATTTTATTTTACTCTCAAATGTAAACTTATAATTAATTAAATAGAAATATATTAGTAATAAAATTATTTTTGATATTTTGTTAATCTTAAATATAATTTTATAATTAATTTAATAAAAATATATTAATTAGTACTAAAAAAATTGAATTTTTTTTAAACATAATTTTATAATTAATTTAATAAAAAATATTAATAAAAAAAATTTGAATTTTTTTTAAGTCTAAAATAAATATTTTACTTATTTTATTTTATTTTTGAGCCAAACGTTTTTGAAAACACGTGATTCTAGCTAATCTGCCTGTGAGCACGTGATTCCACCTGTATACATGAAAAACCAAGAGAAGATAAATTTGACTGCTCAAACTTTTCTTTAAGATTAAATTAAATTAAATGCACTAATATAAGAGATAACTTACGTAAGCCATGACCCATCGTCAGGAAAAGGGGTTTGTGTAGAGAGCATAAAAGGAGAATGATGCCAGAAAGTTAGAATATTTAATTTATGGACCCCACAAAGATGCGTATAATATAAATTAAGTTCGAACTGAAATCGACGATTTGAAGATGGCAATCACACTCAACAAGGTGGATTGGCATGTTGTTGAAGTTATATTTTAACAATCCATAGCCCCAAATTAGCTATTTAATGACGAGTTTCTTCATATAATAATATAATAATTCATAGTAGATAAATGTGTTTGATCAAGAGAGTGTATCAATAAATATTATAGATGTGATTTACCGAGGTAATGTAATCGTATTTAATATATATATATATATATATATATATATATATATATATATATATTTATTCGTCATTTTATGATATTTTATTAATATTTGTTATTAAAATATCTAATTTATACAATAATAATATTTTTATTTTAGGATATTTTATTAATATTTATTATTAAAATATCTAATTTATACAATAGTAATATTTTTATAATGATAAATAATTTCTAAATTTTTATATTGATAATTCTAATATATGTGATTTTAATTTGGATTCACACAATAACAATTATATATTTATTATGTTTTTAAGAATTATTATACATTTTTCAACATGAATACGTATCGTATCCAAATATTTTTAAAATAAACATATAAGAATATCGGATACATGTCTTATTTAATATATACATATTGTATCTGTATCTGGGGGATAAAATAAAACGTTATCGAAGTATTTGTTTTGCTTTGAAGAATGCATTTTCAACACATTCACAAAAGAGTGAAAAGATGATAAAAAATATTAAATTGTGTTTGACGTAAACGCTAAACGGCATCAAATAAACATTAACATTATTTCTTTTAAATTTATATAACTTATTTTGTTTTCACATATGAAAATAAAAATTTGATTAAATATCATTTGATTTTATAAAATATAATGTTTATATTAAATATTAATTATATTCAAAAATTAAATTTATATGATAAATATATTTTATTTTCTCAAAATGCCGTGATAAATATAAAAATAGTGAAATAAATTTTGCTGTTCAAACTTTCTTTTAAGATTAAATCAAGTTAAATCCGGTAATATAAGAAATAGCCGTAGAATAAACAAATTTCTTACGTAAGCCATGACCCATGTTAAAGGAAAAAGGCTCGTGGAGCCATGAAAGGAGAATGATGCCTGAAAGTGCTAGAATATTTAACATAAGGACCCCACAACGTATCAAGCGTGACTCAAAGATCCGTGTAATATAAACTTTCGTAGAGCTGAACTCGAAAATTTGAAGATGGCAAGCAATAAGCACAGAGACCAAAGTGCACTGGCCTGTTGAAGTCATATTTTAACAATCCAAAGCCCAAAACTAGCTATAAATAAACAAGTCACAACCTTCTTTTGAACCATAAATACTTTCTTGTTACTTGATCTGCTTCAACATTTTTCCGTTTTCCTTGAATCAGTATGGCAGATGAAGTGGTTCTGTTGGATTTCTGGCCAAGTCCATTTGGGATGAGACTGAGAATTGCACTTTCTGAAAAGGGTATAGAGTATGAGTACAGACAAGAGAATTTGAGGAACAAGAGTTCTTTACTCCTTCAAATGAACCCGGTTCACAAGAAAATCCCTGTTCTCATCCACCATGGCAAGCCCATTTGTGAATCTCTCATTGCTGTTCAGTACATTGATGAGGTTTGGAATCACACAAATCCCTTTTTGCCTTCTGACCCTTACCTGAAAGCTCAGGCTTTATTCTGGTCTGATTATGCTGACAAGAAGGTACCCCTTTTTGAGTTTCCATTATGTTACTTTTAGTTCCCATGCTAGCTTTTACTATAGAATGTAGCTTATGGAATATGGAATATGCATAATGCAAGGAAGATGGTCCCTTTTAAAACAAAAAATAGCTACTCTCTTTAGATTTCTTATACTTTCTAAGATTCTCCATAATGTTAAGTGGTTAAGCTAGTTTCCCTGCATGAAAGATCTATTCGTTTTGCTTTGGTAAATATTCCAGAGCCTACTTGAGCATGATGCAGAAAAAAGTATCAAATTGTCTAAATGAAAGATCTCACTAAGTTATATTAGTGGCTTTTTTCTCCTTTTCAAGATCTAATTAAGTGATGTTCTCAATGTGAATAGATATTTGATGTTGGAAGGAAGATTTGGACATCAAAAGGAGAGGAAAAAGAAGGTGCCAAGAAGGAGTTGATAGAAGCCCTTAAATTGTTGGAGGAAGAGCTGGGAGACAAGACTTATTTTGGAGGAGACAACCTTGGTTTTGTGGATGTAGCACTTGTCCCATTCTACACTTGGTTCAAGGGCTATGAGACTTTTGGCTCCTTTAGCATAGAGAGTGAATGCCCCAAGTTTATTGCTTGGGCCAAGAGGTGCCTCCAAAGGGAGAGTGTTGCCAAGTCTCTTCCTGATCAACATAAGGTCTATGAGTTCATTGTGGAGCTAAGAAAGAAGTTAGGCATTGAGTAAGTTCAAACTTGAGCTTAAATGGCCATGGTGAAGTATTGGTCTTCCATTGATATTCAATAATATTTTATAAAATAAAAGTCATTTGAATGTGCCAAACTTCAAGTACCATGTAGTTTATTTAAATTTTGCGATGTATTATCTTCCAAGAGTTTATTGGTTTTGTAATAGAGACAAATTGCCTTGAGTACTTGCAAGTTCCGTTGTCTCCTTCATAACTCTTTCAATTAAAGCTTTCAAGGGGCAATATTATCTTACTCTTTTCTTTCTTTTTAGAATGGTAATTTTATTTTTTTTAGCTTTGTCTATATATATATATATATATATATATATATATATATATATATATATATATATATATATATATATATATATATATAAAAGAATGTATAATTATTATTTTTATAGTTTTAATTACTTATTTAGAATATGAGAAAGATCCTTTTATATAAATAGCCACATGTGTTTCAGAATGTATTTAATTTATATGAATAAAAAATATTAATTTTTCAGCCGATTTTTACTTATATAATAAATTCAATTTAGTCCAAATAAGCTCATATTTAAATATTATTATAAACTTTAACATTTCAACTAGGTTAATTTATTTATCATTTGTCATTAGAAAATTTATAAAAATAAAAATAATAAAAAAATACAATTCACCATGTCAAACTAAACTCATGATTAAAAAACATTATATCTCATAAAACATAGACAAATTACACCTATAATAAAAAAAATCAAACTAACACGTGAAGAAAAAAAAATTATATGTGATATCACTCTTTATTAATGAAACAAAAATTAGCTAATTTATCTACACGATGATTCACTTCACAATATTCTCGTGAGTCCCCAAGGTACAATTATTTGATTCAAAAAAGCTTGACAAACTAAAGATGAATTACATTCCAAACAAAACCTCTAAAAGTCCATACTCCAAGCACGCTCCAATGCATAAAAGACTCCCAAAAGGGCCAAAAAACTTCCAACATTCTCCTATACTTTCTCTAAAAATAGTAACACATGCTAGCAAACCAGGACAACCACTAACAACACCATCATTGTTCACTTTTAAGCAATTAGTTGCTAGAAATTGTCAAATAATGTCCTTAAAAGCTACCACATGGCCCTATCTAGGTTGATATTAAAATACATAAGCTCCAAAAGTTCTAAGATTGTATTGCTTATAAGTTTCCTAGAATGATTTTCAGCCAAACGCAACATCTCTTTAACTTAGTACATAGTAGAATTAAAAGCAATTGAGGCACTAAATGATGTGATCCCAACAAGGCTTATAGCTTGGACCAACGCCTAGGTCCAAATCATGCTCAAGGCCCAATCCATGGCCAACATGCATCTCAATCCCAATGCCCATCAAGAAGCCCAATAACAAGGGGCATGCTAAAAAAGATCCAATTGGGCTTCATCCAAGATGGCCCAAAGCCACATGGGCTTCTTACACTCTTCACATGGGCCAAAGAAGATATGAATATTTGAAGACCACGCGAAAAACACGAGAAACAACATTTTTTTCACAAAAAAACCCTATTCCACACATGCATTCATCACTTGGCGGTAGTTCATCACCGTTGGCAGTTCCCATCAGGAACCCATAAATGCACATCAAAAGGTATGTGTCGCCCGGCGGCTTCGAAGGCCTGCCAGGCGATTTCTGGAAAATTTCCAGAAACTTAACCCAATTCTAGAAAACATGAGAATAAAACAATCATACATCACCTTGTATACATGTTTACGCAATTAAACTAGAAAAATAAGACGTACAACTCCCCTAACGTGGTTTCCTCGCTTCCAATTTGCAAAGCTTATGATCCTTGATGATAGCAAAATCCCACTCCTTGGCACCTTCTTCTTTTTCCACGTTCAATGGCTTCCAATTACCCTTTTATCTTTCTCTCTCTCTCTCTCTCTTTAGTGCAGATTGATTAAAAGTATCAAAAGGACTCTACCTCACCCTTAACTCCCTATTATTCTCACCTTCTACTGTAATTTTTAATGGCCTTAATTATTAAAACGAATTTTGCATTAACAAGGAGCTTAATGATCATTCAATTACTGTTTTATGATGATTTTTCAGCCTTTCCAACTGCTCTTCTTGACGCCTAGGGTTTTCTATTTCTTCCCATCCATATCAAAAATAATTTTAGCAAAAAGGAACCTTATTTCGCATAAGCCAAAGTTTAAACACACAACCGCACCATTTTCGAGTTAATGCACAACCATTCAACCAATTCATGATTCGTGATAATTCCTATACATCTAGGAATTTATAATCACTCATCATGATTAAGCATATCATTAAAATTAATAAACTATTAAAATAACATACAAAGGCATAAACTAGACTCAAACCCAAGTCCATTCATAATAACCAAGTACTCTTAACCATTTGAGCTAGTACTTTTCCACGTCATAAACCCCAGCATTAAAGGACATAAAGGTCCCACTACCCATATTTATTAAATAATTATTTACTTAATTATTTAAATTTCTTGGGTCTTACATTTTGCATTTCATTTTGGTGGCCTAAGGGGCTTATAAGTGCCTTACTTGGTGGTGGTCCTTGTTCAAATCAAAAGGAGGCTACAAGCCAAGCTCTTGGCTCTTGATTTTGTGCAAATTGGCAGCACATTTGGAGTTGCATTGTTTCTTATTTTTGGCTTTATTTCTTTGTACTTCGTAATTCTTTTTAGCACATCTTATTTGGTACCATTTTGAATTGTCCTTGCTTGTGAAATTGTATCTTTTGAGCATCAAAATTTGAGATATTAAGTGGCTTGAGGTTGCTTCATTTTGAGTACCAAATTAGTGAACCAAAATTGCTTTAAAGTTCTCAATTGTATCAATGGCCTACTTAGGTGTCTTGGGGAACCAAAGGTGTTCAATCCCATCTCCAAGTAGAACCTTTTTCATACTATAGTGCATCGTTTTTAGTAAGTGAGTGTGTTAAAAGTTCTAAGTGCTTTCTCACCTTGCTTTTAGGCCGTACAATTTAGATTCATGTTTTCATGTTGCATAGTGGCTTGATTTGTGAGACCAAAGTCTCTAAAATTTTGCCAATTAGGGGTCTATTTTTAATGTTAAATTTCTTTGAGTCTTGTTTGCTTGTTTTGTGCTTAGTGACTCAAGTGTTCTATTTACTTAGCACTTAGACACTTGTGTGATCTTTGACACCTTTTACAAGTGTATCTTGGCAAGGATTGGCCTTGGTATTTAAGAAGTCTTAAAGACTCACCTCGTCTAACCAGGAGGTCCACTTGTGATTGATTTCCTCTACCACACTTTCTTCAAGTTTCATAAGTTCATTCAATCACCATGAGTACATATTCTACATATAGTTCTAGGTTGCATAAGCATGGTAGTCATGAGTTGCATCATACATTTCATAGTGACATTCCATTCTTTGGAGAGGATATATGACCAACATCATTTAGAGATTGGATGTGGGATACAGAGAAATTGGTGCAACCATTGTTTAGTAAATATAGTCAATTTGACATTCTTAGGCATGTTATTTATAGGTTTATAGGACGTGCATCTGAGTGGTGGCAAAAAAGACAGTCTAAAGTGCAAAAGGGGAGAGAATCATGCATTAAAACATTTTATGAATTGAAAGCATGATGTGGAAACACTTCATTCCCTCTTCATTTAGGATAACTCGAGAGCAACAATCTAGGATAGAAAATTTCATTGACATAGGTGATGCATTCATCCAAAATCTTGCTAAGTTTTCTAGACTAGAAGAAGATTTTAAGAACAATTTGGACTTGCTTTTGAGTGAACAACGCGAGAGAGAAAAACAAAAGAGAGCAAGAGAAAAGCTTGGAAAGCTTCGAGAGTTTGATATGAAAAGAGTAAAAGAAAAGCTTGAGAAGCTTCGTGTTGAGGCAAAGAAAAGGGAACAAGAGGAATATGATAAAAATGAGAAGAAGAAAAGAGATGAGAAGAAAAGGCAAAAGAGGAGAGTCTTAGAAAAGCCAAAGAAGAGAATGAGAGAAAAGAATTTGAAGAAAGAGAGAAAATTAGACAAGAGAATGAGCTTGAAAGAAAATCAAAAGTGGTAGAGTTAAAGAGCATCTCAAACGAAGGGAACTCATTGTTAGGGATTTGGTGTATCATCCATCACCAATTCCTTCCATGAAGACCCAATTTCCAAAGAGAGTTTTTCCATCTTTAAACTCTTCTCAATTTTTCATTAAATATTTTGTTTTGTTTTCCTCTCAAACATTTTGTTTTATATCTCATTCCCTTATTTCATACTCCTCAACATATTGTGCCAAAACACACTTTGACTTTCAAAGTCAATGTGTAAGACACTCTTTTTGTGAAGTGGGCCTATTATCAAATTATTCCAATTTTATGAGCCCATTTTCACACATTACACATTCATGTCTACTACATGGTCTATCTGAATTTAATGCAATTTTATTTGATGACTATTGCAGATATATTTTTTATCCTAGTGGAAACCTCAAATTTGGTTGTTGTGAGCCTTAAAAAACCCTCTTGATCTGAGGACAGATCCTCTTCAAGAGGGAGGGGATGATGTGATCCCAACAAGGTTTATAGCTTAGACCAACGCCTAGGTCCAAATCATGCTCAAGGCCTAATCCATGACCTACATGCATCTCAATCCCAATGCCCATCAGGAGGCCCAATAACAAAGGGCATGCTAAAAAAGATCCAATTGGACTTCATTTAAGATGGCCCAAAACCACATGGGCTTCTCACACTCTTCACATGGGCCAAAGAATATGTGAAGATTTGAAGAGGTGTATCGAAGAACAATAAAATAGCAATAAGATTGGCCCATTGTTTAGGCCTTGCTTTCTAGAATAATAAATCAAACAATGTGTAGTTGAATTGCTAAAATTGGGCTTGACTAAGCCCAATAGGAGGGGTGGTTGTGAGCTATCAAAGGTCCATGGTGGACTAAGTGGAAGTCAACTCTCCTCCCTACACCTCATGGATCCAATGCATCCAAGGGTTTGGAATGCTTCCTCCTTTTCCAAGCCGTCATCCAATGACCGTGAGCCTTCCTCCTTCTCCAAGCCATCTTTCACGACCAAGATTGAAGGCCATTCTTATCCAAGGGCTAAGAGTGCTTATGTGTATTTGCTTTCATATAGAAGCCTAAATTTTAGGCTATTGTAATCACTCTTGATTTGCTAGTAGATGCTAGTTTTGAGATCACTCCACACTTTTATTAATTTGAGAGCATACATGGCTATCCTTCTTCTTCATCTCCTCTAGCCACCTTCCAAACCATAGCACGACTTCTACTTTTCATCTTCACCAAAGCATCCATTTCCGAGAGCAAGTTTTTTCTTGATAACGTTGTCGTTGACGCGATCAAATTAATACTACTAAACTGTAGCAACTTTAGTATTGCTAAGATAATAGTTAAGGAAATAGAAAGGGTATAGTTAACCCTAAGTCGTCTCCCAACAAACACGAAATTGATTTTTAACAAGTTAGTTCTTATAAAATCCATACAAAACGCTTAGTCAAATAAAATAATAAAAATATGGGAGGATTAAGATAAACAAGAAAGAAATAGAAAAGATAAAAAGAGATAAAAACAATAGTAAAGAAAATAGGTTGATTCCATTGCTTTTTCAAAATAGATTCATCATCGGTTATCTAAAGATTATTGCTCAATTAATTATTGTTGTAGATTTACAAATTAATCAATGTAAAGTCTCAATTAATTTGTTGGCGTTCTCTCTTTTAACCAAAGTATAGTCTCAATTAAAAGTGAGAACTTTTAGATTATCCACAGTAAATTCAACCAAAGTACAGTCTCAATCAAATTTTACTATGCCTAATCATGTCTATTCTTTTATCTCCTCA
>Ga0209589_1008164_pt1 | contig 16461 bp, 8 predicted proteins | sample CowpeawhiteBW_FD_187525 | JGI IMG/M metagenome (GOLD analysis project Ga0209589, IMG submission 187525) | Root nodule microbial communities of legume samples collected from California USA - Cow pea white BW (SPAdes) (version 2) | ecosystem: Host-associated > Plants > Roots > Nodule | place: USA... | reverse complement strand
AAAAAAATAAAAAAAAATAATTTTTATAAATATATATATATATATATATATATATATATATATATATATATATATATCTATAAGGGTATTTTTGTGAATTAAAGTTTAGCGGGTACGGGTATCCATGGATACGGGTACTATGATACCCGTACCTGCCCCGTTAACATGCGAGTATCGAAAATACCCGTACCCACGGGTAGCGGGTATCCATTTTTAATATCCATTTCTTATCCATTACGGGTTTTATTCGCGGATACCCACGGGTACGAATATTTTTGACATCCCTAATTTTTACATTGAAGCATATTCAATTGTTAAAAAAGGCATTAAACATGTGGAATTGTGTTTTTCCATTTTTAAGAGTATGTGGAGCCTTGTTTTTCCATTTTTATTATCTTTAGTTTTTTTTTTTATTTGGATTTGAGTCTTTTGTTTATAATTTTCTTTTGAGATCTTAATTTTTTTTTAATTTTAATATACATAATAATTTAATAGTCGTCATTATAAATACAATGTTTATTTTTGTCTTCTAAAGTATTTTTTGTCTTTCACATTTGATGGAGATGTGACAATAAGTAAGGGCAAGGATCCACTTGAAAAACTGGGAAGACTAATGAGTTCATATTTATGTCCTCATTTAATGTTTAATTATAGATATTTAATTGAATTTTTGTGCTTAAAAGAATGTCTTAATTAACAATTATGATAATTAGGTTTATTGAATTTGTGTGATAAAAATGAATTAAAAAGTGATTTTAGTTGCATAAAATATTTTTGGATATTCTAACATTTGTTGATACAGCTAAAATTAAATTTGGTTCATTAAAGGTGTGAAATTGAATTGTTCAGAGTTACAAAATCAAGTCAAAATCATGTCATGTCATCAATCCATCACTTTCAAATATGGTCAAACTTGGTCAAAGTAGTCAACTCTGAACAAATCCTAGTCAGTGTTGGTCAAATGGTCAAACAAGAGGGGCATTATTTGAAATTGGACAAAAATTAAGTTGCTAAATGATTAATTAAAGACTTTTAATTAATTATCTTTTGTATATCTCAAATTATCAATAAAGAAAATCTTCCAAATATTTTAGAAACCAATAAAATCTATTAATTATTTTAGAGATATTATATCAAAAGATAAAAGATTTCAGCAATAGAAAATGTAAGATTCAAGTCCAATCAAGACCTATATAAGAGACCAAGGGAAAGCAAAAAGGGAAGCTCGGTACTTCGGAATTTAGGAGCCGTTAGGGGGACCTAATTTCTCTCTCTCTCCATTATTCTTCTATATTTCTTTTATTTTGATTTTATGGAGTTCTAAGCTTCTAGGTTGGTTCCATTATAATTTCATTATGGATTCTGAGGTTAGAATGAAATAATTTCTTTATTTTTTATTATTGTTTTGTTTTTCATTCATCTATGTCTTTTATCCTTGAATCACGTAAAAAGTAATAACTTTAAATTTATATGCATGTTGATCATATGAGTCCAAGAGTTTTTAAATTTAATTGAGACTTTACTTTGATTTTATTTATAAGCTTTCATGTCATTAAATGAGTTTTTACCAATAACTGAGACTGTACTTTGGTTAAAGGTATTTACTCTAACTAAAATTAGTAAAGACTTTACTTTGATTAATTAAGCTTTTTATTTGCTGAAAAGATAAAAGAATAGACATGATTAGGCATAGTAAAATTTGATTGAGACGCTAACCCTGTCTAACAATTTTAAGTAGTTAGGCCTAGGGGAAAATAGTCCTAAGCGGTAGATTTTACTTGCATTTTGACAAAAATCAATGTGTATTTTGTCATATTGGTTAATAAGTTTGGTGGAATCTAAGCGTGAAAAGTAAGGGAATGCCTCCAAAAAACTCGTAGTATTTAAGGGGGCCGCCAAAAGCATATGTAATTAATGTCGCTCACATTGGGTCTCGTAGATCTTCTTGGATTCTTCCTCCAAGCAGAGAACAAGCACAAAGAGTCATCCATCAAGCACAATCATGTTGGCATAGGACAGTGACAAGAAAGAGGCGCTCTTAGAAGAATTCGTTGAAGTAATGTAAGAGGGAGAAGGAAAATATTTGGGTTTGTTGAAGAGGATAAATACAGGAAGGATTAGAGAGAAAGAAAGGAAAAGTGCAAAGATGGGCGCATAAAGAAGCATGAAGAAATATAAGAAATATTGTAGGAGAAGATTATAAAAAAAAGTGTTGCAAACTGAAATTCGAATGGGTCGAAACCAATTTAGGGAATTAATATCATATTGCTACTTTAGTTATAGTTTGGCGATTACACTCAAGTAGGCATGGACAATGCATTAAAGACAAAGGTGGTGAAGAGACGTGTGATGTTCCTAATCAATGCGAAAACATGCAAGGCAAGAAGGTGGAAAGGCTTGAAAATTAAGAGTTGAATTGAGCATCAAGAGAATACTTAATCGAAAGAGTTATGAATGAGTATTCTCTTGGGGGACATTTGTTGAGGGTATCGAGAAATAATCAAATAGAAGGATGCGACAAGCATGTTGCCATGTAAAAAGGGGGCAAAGGGATGTGTTAAGGCAAGTAGGATTGAAAGGGGAAATTAAGTAAATAACACTGTTGAAACATCAAAAAAAGCTCGATCGAGACACAGGACACAAAAAGTAGCAAGAAGTAGAGAAAAACATTGAGAAAAGGATAATCAAAATTTCGAAAGGGAGATTACATGCAATAACTGCTGCAGAATGGGGAAGCAACGAGGATATTTGACATAATGAGGGTAGTTTTAGGACAATTGTTCCAATTTATATATTTTTCTTTTATGCCAAGTAACTGTCATAATAGGGGGAAAATATAAATAGTTATATCAAATGGAAACAAGGGGTGACAAATTATGGATACAATTTCGAACATTCTAAGAATGTCACGAACAAGAAGAAATGACAAATTCAATATTGATTATAATAAGTTAGGTCACTGCTTCCATTGATTTCCTTTACCAGTTCTTATTTTATCCTTGATTATAATAGAAGTTATATGAGCTTTAATGATGATTATATATATTCATTAGTGTTGACTATAATTACCACTATGTTAAGCAACATGGTCTTCGTAGCCATCCATTAAACAAGAAAATTACATTTTGTTCAAAATTGATTTTAATTATACCTTCTTAGATCAAACATTTTGGATTAAGTTGTTGGACCTTGCTTCTAGATATAATTTCTTACTTCTTCATTTGAATTATATGCTATTATGACTTAACTTTGGATGTGCTATTAGAACTTTATTAGATTGTTATGTGCATCAATTTGATCTTCATTTCAATAAATAATGGTAAAAGTTTATGTCATTTTAACTCTATTACGATTGAATTATAAGAATATAAAAAAATTCTTATAAGCACACACATTACATACAGATTTATTTTCGTATGTAATGTCTTCATCAATGACATACAAATTTATTCCATGAGTAATGTCTGCATTAGTTACATACGAATTTATTCCGTATGTAACATTACATACGAAAATTTTTTTCGTATGTTAAATTACCTACGCCTGTTTTATATACAAATTCTTTTTCGTATGTAATCTTTCAAAAATTTTCAATTACATTACATATTTAAGGCTTTATATACGAATTTCGTTCGTATGAAAATTAGTTTTTTTTTTTTGTAGTGTTACTTCTATGTAATTTACGTTTCTACAAACCCTTCATTACCACTCTCTTCTTCATTTATCTTTCTCCCCTATGTCTTTTATTTTGATTCCCCTATGATTCCATCTTTAAAAATAAAAAATAACAAAAATATAATTCCTGAAAAGAAATTAATGAATTGTTGATTGAAGTTAATAGTAAGCGAGAGTCTAGTGAATTAAAGATTTTTGTAACTTTAATCCATAACATAAGTTGATTACTCGTGAGGTTTGTGCTATAAGAGTGGACATATAAAACACTTAAACAATCAAAATATCAAATTGAAAAACATAAAGTTTTCTAGCCACCGAAAAGGATTTTGTGTTGAGTAAATCACTACAACATTTGGTAGTTTAGACCACACTAAATTAGATAACGACTAAATAAATGTGGCCTAAACATATAATAAACAACATTTTTATAAATGATGTATAAATCATGAAAGTCCATGATTATATAACTGTTGCTTTAAACTATGTGGGCAAAATCAGTAAAAATGTGGTTTAAAAATATAGGTGAGGTCTAAAATCAACTTGAAAAACGGTTGTCTATTGTGAGGATTTTAAGCAATGGTTTTAAAAGTATTGTCGCACTAAAAATCGTTGTTTACTATCTATAATTACACTCACCTATACTACGCTTAAAAAAGTGTAGTCTAATCTTTAAATCACGATATTTATAATTTAGATCACAATTTTATGCTATTATCTAAAGTGATTTTTGTTGTAGTGAATTGGATTTATTAAAAGGTATTATACAATGATCAAATCCAAATCCTCCAAAAACAATGAGATAGGAGAATCTTAAACGACAAGGTTCAAATGTTCTTCCTCACTAAAGTAGAAATATCCTACGATCAAGAAAGTAGGTTTTCCGCTAAACAAGGAAAAATATACTGAATACCTTGTTTGAAGTCCCTAACTTTGACTAAAACAATAGCAAACACATAGTCTACGAAATACCAAACATATAGTCTAAACAATACGTACAATTTTATCAAAGTTTTATCCATTATGAAAATAGTTTGTGTTTGCAAATTGTCCTTCTCACGAGGAGCTGGAGCTACTGACTCAGATTGAATTTGCCTTCCAAGGATTCGCAGGTAATTGTCAGTTGTTGGGGATATGCGGATTTGATTGTCCCCATTCACATCCAAGTAGTTGGAGAGAACCTTTTCTTTTTTTCTTTATCTCTGTCACTGATTACAAGACACATAAAATCCCATTTATTTTGTTCATCAAATATATATATTATATATGCGAAATATTATTAAATCCACTCCAGATTACACGTCTCATGATTTGGTTGATTAGTTTTAGCTTATGAACTATAATTAATCGATTGAACCAAAGACGTATACCAGAATTGAGTATATTGGAAGGGAATAAAATGAAATACGCAGTCAAGTACGTTTAGAAAAAATTAAAAACATAATTGTTAGTATTTCCATATCATGAAATTTTCTTTTTGGTTTGCTAAGGAAGTCTACCCAATGTTGGAGTGAAGAAGATACGTTAAAGTAAAGATAAACTGCCATAATGAGTTTGAGGAAAACATTGAGATGTAACATACGAGCAAAAACATCGAGTTAAGCATCATATCACTGTATTTTTCTTTTCTTTCTTTTTTAAATTTTTTTCTTAAAAACCCTTACAAAATTTGTTATGAATAATTTGATTTTTTTTTTAAATATTTTTCACAAAAACATTTTTTACAAATAAATTTATAAAAAAATACTTATAAATTTTATAATTTTGTAAGAAATAATTATCCACAAAAAAGTTACCTATCAATTAAAATTTTTTGAAAAAATAATATAAAAATATTTTCTTTTACAAAACTTTATGAAAGAAAAATCTCATAAAATAAGAAAAATTCTAATAGGACTCAAAAAGTATGCATTCTATTTTAATGTTGTTAAAAATAGGGAAAAAAAAACAGTAATGCTAGCATTACCTATTGAATAAACGTCTAGGGATATTTGAAGATTAAGATGATCTTAAACTCTAATTAACTAAAATACTAAAGGAATTTAATAAAACAATTTATATATTATACTACATTAATTTTCGTGAATCATTTCTACAAGCAATTATATCTGATTAACCAATTATTTCGTTCTGGAACCTAAGACCGCCTCTTATACACTTTACTTATCATGAGCTCATCATTTCACAATTATTTAGAATTTATTTATCTACATATTTTAAAGTTCATAAAATATCAATAATCTTTTCTATACTGCAAGCTCTTCTTTTCCTCCTCTGCCTTATTTTCAGTCTCTTTATTTTAACATCATAAAAAATGTAACCGCGTTAATGATTATTATTGCCTCAATTTCTTAAGTTTGTTTTCAACTCCTAAGTAAGCTACTTTATTTTAAAGTATTAAGGACACGTATAATTTTAAATGATTCGTATTTGTATTTCCTAAATTTTAATTATTTGAAGTAAAATATACCCATGGTACGTAGTGTTGCAAATAATTTATTATATAATAATAACTATTATTATTGATTGAGCGTTGGTTAACTTGTGATATGTTAAGTGAAGTAGTCTATTATAGTAATTATATTATTAATGTATAGAATGAGCTAGTTTTGGCATATTATAATCTCGAAAATGAAGTATTTTTATTAAAATGTCTCCTTTTGATGACAACGTTGTATCTCACTAAAATAAAAAAATAAAAAAAGGCGTGTTTAATATAGATTAATAACACAGATAATGACATATTTTTTGTTGAAGATGTTAAATAGGAAAGTGTGAGTAAAATATAATTGCGTTGCATAGGTGTTAACTCTAGCGTGGTATGATTATTACTAATAATAGGGTTGTTTAGGCTTGCGTTGTTAGTTATCGAAATGGTGATTTGTGCAGGAGTGAAATGTTGATGACATGGCTACACCCTCTCATCACCAACTAAGGCAATTCCAAAATCCACAAACAGGACAAAAGCTGATGAAAAGGGAAAGATAGGTAAAAAATGATAATCAAACAACCTCAGCCATGGGTCATAACTGTCTTTTCCCTCACTTTCTCTGCCTGCCCTAACTGAAAATGACTGCGAGCAACCTGTGGTCTACCTGTGAATCAATATAAATATGCCTATTTTATTTTATTTCTTTCTTTAGGTTATAATTATAAAATTTATGCTTCAATTTATTATTAGTATCATCCAAATTCGAATCTTATGGCAATTGATTAAGAAATTGAAATCGATATCACTTGTGCGAGAATAAATATAATTTTTAATTAATTTAATAAATGAAAAATGACTTATAATACATCAGTTTCCAACACCGACTCAACATGCGCACCGGTAATCTTTCTCTATATAAATTATAAACTCTTCCTATCTCTAATCCTCTCTCTACCCTCTTCCTCTTCTTCTTCTACTTCAACTTGGGGTTTCTCTCTCCTCGCAGTGATCATATTCTCTCTTTTTTTTTTTTTTTTTCTGTGTTCGTGTGCTCTTTGGCTTTCTGGGTGCGTTTTCTCTCTCCTTTCTCCCCTCCAAATTCTCTTTTTCTCTTCTTTCAATCTTCGGGGCACGCTGAAAACAATGGTGGATCTTCAAACGGTTTGCTGCATGTGCGGCGACGTGGGTTTCCCCGATAAGCTTTTTCGCTGCAACAAATGCCGTCATCGCTTCCAGCACTCGTATGCTCTTTTTCTTCTTGTAGATCATCCCATTCCCTTCTTCTTCTTCTTCTTCTTCTTCAACACGTGCTCACTAAATCACACACATCATCTACTCATAATCATCTTTAATTTTCAGAACCTCTTTTGCCTTCACAACCATCTTACACGAACCACGATCGTGGTCCTACTCATGCTAGCTTTTATCTTCATGGGTAGTTTCATATAGAATATGTATGGTTTTTAATTTTTATTTTACCTTTGTGCTTTTCGCTTTTGAGTATTGGAGTTTAATCAGTCTAGTCTTTCAGGTATTGTAGCAACTACTACGGAGAATTACCGGAGATAGAACTGTGCGATTGGTGCCAGAGCGAGGAGAAGAACCTGAGACATATTGGGTCGAATTCGAAGAAACCGGTGACTGGAAACGAGGCCGGAGCCACCCACCGTTCGGAATATTCCGGCGAGAAAATGATCAAACAGCATGATCATCGTGAAGAGAGTGGTTCTGAGAAGGGGAAGAGTCCCACACCGTCGCCACGACCCGGCACACGCAGGTACAAGCTTCTCAAGGATGTAATGTGTTAAGAGAGGGAAAGGAAACAAAGCTAGAGTCACATCCAAACCAAGAAGAAGAAGAAAAAACAAGATAATATTATAGGTGACTTTTGTGTCTTTTAAAGATGTTTTTGTGTTAATAGCGTGTAGTAGCTTTGCAAAGAGTGTGTTTCTTGAGTGTTTTTCTCTACTATGATCCTTTCGTCTTGATGAGTGGCTTTTGAAGCAAGTTGTGAATAAAAAACAATGCTACTTTAGTATCTACTATATAGTCCCGTAATCTATGGCATAATTAATTAGTTTACGGCTCTTCTCTCCCCTTCTTATCTATTATAATCTTGGTGTTTTTAACTGTATATATTATGTAATTAAGCATAAAGTATATTCACGAATAGCATCAGCAAAATTAATCATGCTGATTTTCTTACGTTTCTTTTTTCTAAAAAGACTACCGAGGATAATGCATGGTACACATGAAGTAGGTTTCGTGCATGAGATTGGTTACTGAAGTGATTGAAAAATAATATTTTAATGGAATCCAACTTGGAGACGCAAAGGGTAATTCAATAGACGCATATATAAAAGCTAAAACTATTAAACACTATTGTATGACTTGCTGGGTTAAGAAATATTAGTGAAGTTAAAGTGAGGTTTTAAGTGAGTTGTTTGTTTTGATGGTTTGCTGGGTTAACTTAAGGGTCTTGAGATGAATTGAATGCATTGGTTTCCTTTTGGGCGAAGATTTCATAGTACCAGAAAGCCTGCCATAACTTTTTCAGATTCATTGATAGCCTTTAATTGCTAGGCCCTCTCTATTATTGTCCATGTCAAAGAAAATGAAGGTTGTTGATGTAAAGATTTTCACCACGTATTTTTGTTTGATGAGCATGTTTATAAGAGATGAAAGTGTAGGCAAGAGTTTTGGTTGTTGTTGGTGGAAAAAGAAAGTGTTGAAGAGTTGACACAGGGTGATTAGACGAAGTAGAGTTTCCAGTTGCGGTGGTTGTTTGTAGACCATACATTTATGTGTTGAAAATGTGTTGATATTTTTGTAGGAAAAGTTTGTACAGTGTTGACCCGTAGTTTGTGAAATATCTCTAAAGTACACAAGCTGATAAGGCCTCTCTCCCTGTGCCTGTTCTGTCCATTTATTAGAAACCAACAAATACTTTCTTGTTGTGGTTTTGAAGAGACAATAAATTCCTCTTTTCCCCTTCCCTTCTCTAAAGTTTCACCTAGCAAAATTCACTCTCTTACTCTCTCTCACTTTTCCATATCTTTGTCTGACCCTCATGTTAGTCCAATTCCTATACGGTTGGGAGCTTGTGAAGTGACAACAGAGAGATGAACTTTATGTGTTCCACTGTGTCAGTAACAAAGACCAACTCTTGTGTACAGTGCCTAATCAAAGATAGTGTGATTAGAGTGTGTTTAAGTTTGATGTGAGGGGTTATTTGGGGATTGAGTAAACTGGGTAGAATAAACACATGATGACCCCAGTAGCGGTCTCCTTCATCTATTCACACTTTCCTTTCTCTCTAATCCATCATCAACATGAGTCACGTGCTTCCTTGCCTCCCCTCCATCCCCTCTACCTTTCCTTGTCCAACTTACAAGCAACTTTCCAAATGTAGGATCTAACACATATTTATACATGCAATAATGCTCATTCCACATGCAATTTCTCAGTCAATTCCCGTTCTTCAATGCAATCATTTAAATCAATACCAACCGCACATTTCCGTTGCAAACTATTCAAGCTACCTAGCTCCTACCCTCATCATTTTTTTCTTCTTCCAACATGCCTCCCATGCTTCTTCTCTTCTACTCACCTATTCTTATTTTCTTATTCTTTTAATATGAAGTTAAGTTAGACTTAAAACACAATTTTATTTTACTGCTTTTTCTTCTGGTGTGATAGAACATGAATACTCATATATGTTGCTCTGAGATTAGATGTACCAATTATTTAGACTTAGAGTCCGTGGTTTAGCCTTACCCCTATAGTCATACTTGTGAAGCACTATACAAAGAATGTGAATTTTAAGTTTCACGACATCAAAGTCAGATGTACAAAAAGCTTAAATGTGGCTTTTTAAGTGATAACTAATGTTAGGTACTTTTTCATCAATTAGAGGAACCTAAGCAATTAGTTGAAATATGATAAAATGATGGATTTGGAAAATAAAAGGATATATTTAGGAGGAGAAAAGAGCCCTACGTAACTTGCTGGTTTTCCACAATTGGATGCACTTAGAAAATGAAATCCACCAGCATACCAGTACTTTAAGTATGTGCGTCAATAGAAGTTCTGTACTTCAAAAATAGTTTGTTTTAAATATATCAATCTCTTCTGTGAATCTTAATATTAGCAATGACTAGTTTCTAAGTCCCAATTTCACTCCGGGTTCAAAAAAAAAAAACATTAGTATAATAACAAAAATTTATCATGTTTATAGAAAAGGTTGATCAAAATTTAACATACATTTAAAAAGAATAAAAAAAGGTAAGGATAAAAAAAAAGTATATACTAAGCATATATAAAATCAAGATATACATGGATTATTTAGTAATAATGTACAAGAGAGATTGGAAAGGAGATAGTAATAACTTTTTTAAAACATAACAATTCATAAATAGCACGGTCTATATTTATTGCTTCCGTCCCCTTTCATTATAAACACCCATTTTACTTGACTCTTTGTCATCACACAATGAAACAAAGTGAAGTTGAATCATTAAGTCATGTAAAAATTATTAGAAAAATTAAGTAATAAATATGTTTTTTTGTCTCTTAAATTTCGGTTAAATTTTGAATTAGTTCTTTTTCTAAACTTTTGTCTAATTTAATCCTCTAACATTTAAAAATATATAATTTAGTCATTTTAATCATATTTTGTTAAGTTTATTTGGCTTTTTAAACACATTTCAGGATAGCATTAAAATTTTTTACATCATTTGACACATTTTCGCTTCAATATTAACTGAAAAATATGTTTGAAACGTTAAAAAATTTAACAAAATTTAGTTAAAAAGACTAAATTCATATATTTTCAAAAGTTGGAGGACTAAATTATGTTAAAGTTTAAAAAAAAAACTAATTCTAATTTTAATTAAAAATTAATAGACTAAAATCATATTTAACACAAGAATTTAATCACATAATTAATAAGTCACATACAAGCGGCCTTGTATTTTCTGTCTATCTGTATATTATCAGGTTGTCTAATTAAGAAGAAAAACAAAACTTTTGTATTTTTTACTCAACAATTTTCCGTCAACTGTATTCTACAAACTTTTCACCAAGAATGAATGCTTTAAGAATATAAGAATATCACCCTTGCTTTCAAGTAGATCTGAAAAAGAAATTCAACTTTATACTTTTCCTATTTCCAAATGGAGGATCTTGATGAACTAAATCTCAGTTAAACGTCAAAAGGCGTATTTTTCTCCATAATATTTTATGAGAAATATTCAAGCAGACGCCAATGAGAAACACACCAATTAGAGATACTAATTTTATAATTTTAAATTAGTGAAAAAAACACGTGGATAATCTTACTTTTAACACGTGGACAGCATTTGGATAGAAAATGTCAACTCTTACCACTTGAAATCTAAGGAATTAATTTAGTCATGATGGAGGTTGATATGATGGGACGAAACGACCACGAGACATATATTTTACTAGTATCAGTTCATTCCTCGGATTTCTAAAAGATGATCTCGAAGCATAGTAATTATTATATATTATTGGGACAATGTTGGTCATTCTTTATATTTAACTTTGTACTGTGTATAATTGTGCTTAGGGTTGTTGTGGGTAGAGACATAGATGTTGATTATGAATAACATTGGCACTAAATTTGCTACATATGGTGGTCAATGTCTTGGTTTTATCATTTCCATAATATATAAATAAATAAATAAAAATATATATATATATATATATATATATATATATATATATATATATTAATGTGTTTTTATGTCCCTATGTGTACTGTGCACGCACCTAGGCAGTGAGCAGAAAGTGAGAGAAAGGCAAGGGGCAATCGAGGACATAGTCCAATGAGGTTTTTCAACATTTGAAAAGGAGCATGAATTATATTTTCTATTTTTGGATCTAGCTAGTAGTACTAAGAAATAGAGAGGTGAGTGAACCAATTATTTTGCGACCATGGTATATAATATTTTTACACTTTTTCCAGTGGCTTCAATAACGAGAGGAGACAATGAATTAGCTTCTAAAAATTTACTTAAATAGGATTTTATTGGAGTCACATAATCCGATGATAGAGCAATATAAAAAAAATTAAAATTTAATTTAAAAATCAAAATCATTTGAAATTTTATTTTTTATTATGTAAGATTTTTTGATAGGTCTAATTAACACTGAGTTTTAAAAAATCAGTATAAATGAAATTATTAGAGTTAATTAAATTAATTTTATGATAATATAAAATATTTTCATAGTATATAAGTGAGCACATACACTCAGATACATCATACCCATAATAACACATATACAAACCATTAAGTCACATGCTTTCTCATAATAACATGTGCACCACAAAATTATAAACACATATTAAATAAAACAATAACTTAAATCACTCAAATAATTATCTAATATTTCATAATTAAATTAAATAAATCAACAATTTTTCGTCCTCAAAAATTTTCTACTCAAGAAAGTAAAAGCATCATGTGTAAGGCCCTCTTTAATTCTGCCCTAGAATTTAAGGGCCTATCTAACCAGTTGGGCCTGAGGCTAGTCCATAGGGTGTCCAAAGACCTTAAACAACCCTAACTCCCTCATTTCAGCTCACTTTGCCTTGCTCATGTTCAATTTCTCTCAATAGTGCTCTGCTAGGGTTTGAGTGACAACCCTTTTTCTCCATGTTTGCAGTACGTTGTCCTCACCTAAGTTAGACTTCACTTTCCTCTTCTCCTTTCCTTTGCTAGTTGCACTGTTCTATTTTGAGTCACCCTGTACACTCATTCTTGCTCTTGTGTCCGAGCTTTCAGCTTACAAAGTTGTTCTTTGATTTTTAGTACCATTCCGCTTGCTTAAAGCCCTCTCGGTAGCTCTTGATAAGGTAAGGGAAGCTAGAGCTCAAAGATTTTTGAACTGTTTATTTGTCTTTCGAATCAGTTTGAGTGTGAAATGTATTGGATGTGTATTGTTTGCATTAGGACTGAATAACCTGTTGATTTGGACTGTATTGGCTGGTCTGCGTGCGGGAACAGTGGAGGAAATCTGGCATTCTCGCCCAAGCGAGTGACTCTCGCCTAAGCGAGAGTATCAGAAACCCTCCCAGGTGCTTGCGCGAGTTGTCGCTCAGATGATGAGCTTCAGTTTTTAGCGAGAAGCCATCTCGCTCAGGCAAGGAGGTCTCGCCTAAGCGAGAGAATGCGACAACACCACTATTCCACTCTCCGAGCTCTCGCTTAAGCGAAAGGAGCTCGTATGAGCGAGGGAACCCTCTTGCCTGAGCGAGACCTTTCAGCTTGAGCAAGAACTGGCCGAGAATGTGCCCAAGTCTTGTTTTCTTCTCTGTTATTGGATGTTTGCCACATGTTTGGTTGGATTACTATGATAAAGCATGAAATGAGTGATTTTTCATGTATTGAATGGTTTATGGGCTGGAATTGATGAGTTTGGCATGATCTTGACATGTAACGTGAATAGGATGGTTGGTTATAAATGTTGATATGGAATTGGTATGTATAATGACTTTATGCTGGTTGGAGAAAACATGATTTTGGTGTGGTCAAGACGTAATTCCATGAATCGCTAGGTGAGATCTCATGGTGGTGTCTCATTGGTCAGGACGTAATTCCACAAGGGTTTCGTGGTGTTGCCTCATTGGTCAGACGTAATATCATGACCCTTGTTAGTGGGAGCTCATGGTGGTGCCTCATGCTTAGGACGTAATTCCACGAAGTTCGTGGTGGTGCCTCATTATATAATTTAGTAAGGATTCAAGTAAGGATTGCATCCTGACACTCTACAGAGTTAGTGAGTCTCGTGTAGAGTGTACTGACTCAAGTAGTGTGAGTAACAGGAGGCCCTAGTCTTTGACAGGATAGTGACCTTAGATGTTCGAAGGCTAACCTTGTGAATGGTAAGGTGAAACCCATTGGTAATTGGCTTTGCAGAGCAGTAAAGGCCACCACAAGTGCAAGCATCCGGTGAATCTGACTAATTATATGTATCCGGATAATCGTGTCTTGAGTCATAGTGTCTTGTTTGTGAGTCTTCACATGCTTGGTTGATGTATGTATCTTTGGCTGTACAATTGTATGCAATGGTATGATAAATTATTTTTCTACTCTAGCTTATCCTTTCTGTTTGTTTGTATGTGATATGTGTGGTTTTTCTCCTTTTGTGATGATCATCAATTTATTGAGCAAATGTGAGAACTCCCCGTGGTCATTAGGGTGATGGAGGTTTCGCTGCTTAGTTCGTCTTGGGGTCAAATCCCACCTATCTTTGAGTTTCCTTTTTGAGTTGTAGTCCTTGTATTATTTTTCTCTTGGAGTACTTACTTTAATATCGTTAAATTTCTTTCTCTATCTTGATATTGGCATCGTGATGTGTCTTAGTTTTCCTTCTAAGTACTCTTGGATAATTGTAAGGAGTAACGTTTATACTCATGACTTTGACTTTTATTATTCATCGTAATATTTTATTTAATTACGCTATTATTTAAATGGGACATTACATCACGCATACCTAAAAATTTACGCATTTACATGATGAAATAAAAGTCTCATACCAAATAAATTTGCACAAATAAAACATTTACTATCAATATAAAATAAAGACCTCGTATTTCTTAAAACAAATTCTTACCCAATAAAACAAAACCATCCATGAATTAACCTAAATAAAATATTATTGATAAAAAAATATAATCTAAATACAACTTTTCTTTTCCTTTCAAATTATTTCACAAGTAACTTTATACATGAGGTCTTTTCATAATATTTTTAAATAAAGTTATAAACCACAAATCAACTAAAAAAATATACAAAATCCATATTATTATTTAAATTTATCAAAAATAAAACAACCATTAAATAATTATATAACAACATAAAATTATTACACACCTTTAACAAAAAATCTCATATAGAAAAACAATAACTTACAAAAGCTAAAATCATTTTAGCTTTGTCCTAATAGAACCTCACAAAACTTTTCTCGCCTGATCCCAGCATATGCATAACTCCATCAAGATAACAACTCAAAACATGTTCCCAAAACCAAAACATGCAATCATCAACATTACCACAAAATAATATCCAATGGTATGCCATCCTCTCATAATCCACCATTCTACCTATCCTGCACAACAATGCCTCTTGGAAAGAGTCTTTCCCCTACTCTTCATAGACTTACAAGCAACAACTCTACCCGCTCAACAAAGTCTTGGGTAAGAGCACTCTTGCTAAACTCATGTCAAAGACTTATGGCTAAAAGAAACCATTTTATCCTGACTCAACATAATACCTAATTCACCCATCATCACATAGTATAACATTCTCTCATACCCAACCATTTTTATTTCCTACACACCAACGCCTCTTGGAAAGAACTTCTCACCTTGCGTACCAGCGCCTCTTGGAGAGAACTTCTCACCTTCTTTCCCTAAGACTTACAACCAACACCCCTTACCTGCTCACTAAAACCTAGCAAGAGCACTCTTACTAAGCTTAGGCAAAAGTCTTATAGTAGAACAAAATCCCATCTCACACGACTCACCAAAGTCCTATGGGTAAAAGTGCAACTTGGTTTTACAGATATGTGAGAATTCATATTGTACATCACATACACAATCAAGTATAACATGCTTCATTACCACAACATTCACCAAAACTAGCATCCAACTCAAGCATGCATCACACCTATGTCACCAATCATACCTTACGTATCATGTAAATATCACTGAATAAAACAAGTTAAACCAGAGAAAAAAATAATAAAATAACAACTTTACGTGACCCATATTTCCAACTACAGACCTCCCAAATCCAACAACCAAAATTTGAACAACACTTAAATCCAACCAAACTATCACATTTACCTTTCATGTAATACAACACTAATTAGAATCAGACAACATCAATTAGATGAGCTCACTCCCCACAATTCCAAAGTTTTTTTTCGAAAATCTGGCTCTGATACCAAAATGTGACATCCGAATTTGGGGTGTTACAAGTTTATTCTCTATCCCTTGCATGAACCTTAGATCCTTAAGTAACAAGGTCAAGGGCTTTTCATTTTTCCATTTCCAGCAAATATCAAATCGCAAAGCTACTATCATACCTACATAGATGCATTTTGGAGGCATTAAAGGTTCTAAAAAGATCTCGGCTTGTTAAAAAAGAAGGCTGGATTTTGTTTTTCTCCAACTCTTGTTACTTCATGTTTGTAGATTAATCATTTGTAAAAACCAACTCACAAGTTTATACTAAATAATTGGACATTTTTCTCCACATGTGAAATCCCTTGTGTTTTTTTTTTTTTTCCTTTTTCTTCTTTTTCCTTTACCTTTGTTAAATAATATT